>ERZ1292625.2153-Hain-H41-01um-R1-2153-length-19325-cov-20_pt1 | contig 19325 bp, 3 predicted proteins | sample MGYA00564400_ERZ1292625 | MGnify/ENA primary metagenome ERZ1292625 (study PRJEB36523, sample SAMEA6512639) | groundwater metagenome | collected 2019-01-08 | study: AquaDiva: Metagenomics assemblies of 32 groundwater samples
AAACTTTTATACCGAAATATGCTGCAGGTGTATATGATTCAAAGGTATCTGTGAAGCAGCGAGTCCTTGAGCTTTCTAAAGTCAGAAAGGGCGAGTTAGCTATTTACAAGCATCATATAGCGTTGGTGTATTCAGATAGGTTGTCCTGTGGCGATCCGATAAAAGACAAAAAAGGTAAAGACCAAGTCCCATGCAATTATGAAATTATACATTCGAATGGAGGAGAGTGGTATCAGCAAAAAGATGAATTCGGGAAAAGAGTTGGCATCCCTATATTTTCCAGAAAAGTTATGAAAACAAAAAAATATCAAGATTCAGAAGTCGTAGGATTTGGAAGGGTAAAACTATGGGATTAGGAGGAAAAACCAATGAAAAAAATAAAATTTACAATATGTATTGTTGTAAGTATATTTTTCGCTGTTGATTATACAAGTGCTGGCTGGCAAGGACCAACTGTAATAGTTGCAGGAAGTTGGGGCAGTAATTCCGGACAGTTTGGGATAGAACGTGGTGATACTGGAGATGAGTTCCCTAAATCTATCGGGATTACTATCAGTGGGAAAATAGTGATAGCAGATCCGATTAATGAAACGCTTCATATCTATAATAGCGATGGCAGTTTATTGAGAAATATTAGTAAACCAGTGCCACACATGTGGTGGCCCTATGAAGTTGACGCAGTCAATGGGGAGTGTGCGGTAGTAGGTTATGTAGAATACACACATACTTTTAATGTCACGACAGGTGCGCTCATAGGCGTCGCAAATAATATTGGTGGAGCAGATTATTTAAGTGACGATTGTACTAAAATTTATGTTAAGCGAAATGACTGGAAAATTTATACTTTGACTGGGCAGTTACTTTTGACCTCATCTGAGAGGCCATTGGAATTAGGACAAGTTCAGACGAATCCGCTTGGGGGTGGAAAATATAGAATAACGATCTCCTATCCGGATAAACAGTATTTCCTATTATCAGACAGTGTATATATGACGTATATGAGAGACGCCAAGGGAAACATATATGGTGTGAACTCGGGGGGCGTTTGGCGTTTCAACCAATGTGGAAAGGAGATAGCTGAGCTAACTATACCCTCAGGAGACAAAGAATCTGTACCTATTCAGGGCTCAGGTGGTCGGACGCTTGCCTTAGACGTTGACTACGGACCACCGATAGTTGCTCGAAACGGTGATGTTTATGCGTGGAGAAAAACTGATTTCAAATACAGCATTGTTAAATGGACCTGGGTGGATGATCCGAATGTGCCGACAGGGCCGGATGCGCCGAGCGGGTTGGCGGTGACGCCGTCGATAAATGGTCTTTATCTTACCTGGACCGCGTCGCCAAACGATCCTGGCTGCGTGACGAAATACGAGATCGCGCGTTCAACAACGTCGGGCGGGGTGTTCTCCACGGTCGGGACGGTGGAGAAGGGAATTCTCAAGTATAACGACGCCACGGCGGAAGTAGGGACGCAGTATTTCTATAAGGTCAGAGCGATGGCGGGGAGTGAGTACTCACCTTATACGGCTGAGGTCTCAGGGAAAAGATAGTTTGGACGCAGATGAACGCAGAAAAAGCGGATTAAGCCTCTTGGGTTTAAAGGCTTGAATGGGACGCAGATGAACGCGGGAGAGACGGATTAAGGCTGCGATCCGGGTTAGAAGCAAAACATGAGTAGGACGCAGATGGACGCGGAAAAGACGGATTATGCAAGAATGGGAGACTCCCTTGAGTATAAATACAAGGATCTAACCGAGAAGGTGATAAAGGCTTTTTATGCGATTTATAACACTCTTGGCTATGGGTTTTTGGAAAAAGTTTATGAAAATGCCCTGTTGATAGAGCTGGCCAGGATGGGGATTACAGCAGCCGCGCAAAGCCCGATCCAGGTTTTTTATGACGGGAAGATCGTCGGCGAATATTTTGCGGATATCCTTGTGGAGAATTGTTTGATCGTGGAAATCAAGGCAACGAAGAATCTGATTCTGGAACACGAGGCGCAGCTATTGAACTATCTCAAGGCTACGAATATTGAAGTGGGGCTGCTGTTGAATTTCGGACCCAAGCCGGAAGTTAAAAGGAAGGCATTCGATAACTCAAGAAAGTACGAAGGAACAAAAGCATTTTGGACGCAGATGAACGCGGAAAAGGCGGATTTGTAAAGCATCAATAAATCTGGAGTTTGGTTTCATCTGCGTGCATCTGCGTCCTATTAAGCGGTTTTATGAAAAAACTCTCATACATATCCGCGGTCATTTGGCTGCTCCTCGGCCTCTGCGGCGCATCCTTTGCCCAGCAGGCCGGCCCGCTCACGTCCATGGACTTCACCATCATGGGCGTGGGCCTCAATGCCTCGCCGGAATACCAGGCCGTGCCCAAGGGCATCGCCTCGCGCGTGGACACGGCATGGACCTCCGGCGGAGCGGCCCTCCCGACGGAGATCGTGCAGCAGCTTCCTTCCGGCTTCGTGGTGAAGGCGGAACTGACCGGCCCGGCGTACTCGTCGCCTCTTTATCTCACGACCCTTCCCGGTCAGCCCTTTGACCTCCCGACCCTGCCGCTCCTGGGCAAGTACACGCTCTCGAATATCCGCGTCTATGACAGCACAGGCACGGTACTCTTCGGCGCTGCTCCCCAGGCCGTGACTATCGAGTCCATTAAAGATCCTCTCATCACCAGCGTCACCACCCGCCAGCTTACGGTCCAGGAACTCCAGGATCGGGGCGTGGTCTTCGACAATACCAATTTCACGGCCTACGAGTTCACCGCAGCCATCGCCACGGAGAGCGGCCAGGTCCCCGTCAAGTTCCCGGTGCTTATCCCTGATTCCTACACGATAGAAAAGGAAAACGAATACAAAAATCCCGAGCTCGGCCTCGCGCTGCCGTCGTTCAACAGCGTTCCTCCGCAGCCTGATGATCTCGGCCTGCCCAAGAACATCGCCATCAGCCCCTTCAAGATGGAGGCTGATGCCCCGGGGGTAACGCTTCCGCCCATTCCCGGCATTGTCGTAATCCCCGGAAACATCGGATTCCTGCACCAGTACTTCAGCGCCCTCGTTATGGTCACGAACGGCGCCCCCGGCCAGTCCGACTTGATCGTAAAGGACCTCAGGGCAACGATCATCCTTCCTGCCGGGGAGGACCGGGCAGCAGGCACGGACGCGGACCCGGGCGACGACCCCCTGCGCATGGCCAGGGGCGCTGAAGGGTATTTCCCGCGCATTATGGACGTGCTGCATGCCGGCCCTGACGGCAAGTACGGCACATCCGACGACATAAGCCGACTCTATCCCGCAGAAACAGGCCAGTCGGACTTTACGATCGAAGGATTAAAAGAAGGCACGCACAAGATAGACTTCGAGATAACGGCGACCCTCGAGGGCCTCCCCATTGGTCCTGTGGTGATCAAAGGCCGTGCCACGGGCGCTGTGCTCGTCAGAAACCCCGACTTCACGGTCACCCTGGGCCATCCGGCAACGGTCAGGAGCGGCGAAGAGTACGACCTCTTCGTCACGATCACGAACACCTCCAAGTCCGTGGCGAACCTCGTGTCCGTCCACCTCGATCCGCGGGCGCTCTCCGGAGCGGTCTTTGTTCCCGGCGAGGACCCGGACAAACAGATCGAGACCATTCTGCCCGGCTCTTCCGAGACGATCAAATACCGCCTGCTGTCGCAGCGTACAGGCAAGGTCACGGCCACGGCCTTTGCCTCCGAGGACGTGAAGGGCCGGTTCATTTTGCGCATGGGCGTGGGAGAACTGGGCATCCCGCTCTCTCCCGATTCACTCATCATCCCCTACACCGGCGAGCTTGCGCCTGATCTCGTGACTGCTGCCGTGGGGCTCCTGGGCCAGGCGTGGAGCGTGGCCACCGCGCCTGCTGGCGCGCTTCCGGCGGACGTTCTGCCTATCGCCAAACAGACGATCACCAGCCGGGCCAACGACCTCTCCGAGGCGGGCCTCCGCATCCTCATGGGAGACCAGAGGATCAAAGCCGTGCAGGACCTTGCCTTCGACTTCCTCGGTTCGGACAACGCGAACCGCGGCTTCGACGACCTCAGGCGCCGTTCCACCCAGGGTCTGAACCTGAACCGCGCCCTCGCCGCGGAATTCCAGGCGACGATCGCATCGTCGGACGTGTTCACCTTCCAGGCAAACTACGGCCTCCAGGCATCGTACCGGCCCGGCCACGTCTCGGTTATCACGAGCGAGGCGCCGGTGCGGGTGATGGTGAGCGATGCTTCCGGGAACAGGATCGGAGGATTGGCAGCGGGAGAGGCGTTCAGGGAAATTCCATATAGCGATCAATTAATACTTTCTGCCACAGAGGGCACAGAGATCACAGAGAGAAGCACATTATCGCTAATCACCAAGATCGAGTCGGCGAGCTATCGGGTCGAGATTGCTGCAGAGGCGCCCGGGCTCTTCGATCTCGGCGTCGCGGTTCCGGACGCAGCCGGGACCCTGAAACAGATACGTTTCTCGAACGTGCCCGTGCTCACGGGATCGAAAGGCCGGGTCACGCTTCTTCCGGGAACTGCGACGACCTACGTCCTTACCTTCGATGACAACGGAGACGGCAATCCTGACCGTACTGTCAATCCCTCATCGAGCCTCGTGATCCCCGACGTGGAACCCGATGTCGTGGCAGCCACGCAGATCGTTCCCGGCTTCGGCCCCGGCGGCGACAAGCACGGACGGACCGTGGCAGTGCTCTTCTCAGAGCGGGTAACGAGAGAAACGGCCCAGAACCTCGCCAACTACAGCGTCGAAGAGAACGCCCTCAGGATCGCGAACCTCCAGCCCAGCGGCAGGATGGTCTTCCTGCTTCTGCGGGACGGCATCGGCCCGTTCTTCGGTGAAAATGGCGCTGACGGGAACTTCTATGGACGGAGGATAACGGTTTCGAGCCTCACGGACGGCGCCGGGAACACGATGGCCTCCGGCCGGACGCTCCCGATCCGGATCACAGCCCAGGGACCCGCCGCAGTGGTGCAGGGCACGGTACGGACCGCCAAGGGCGAGCCCGTGACGGGCGCGACGATCAGGCTCTACCAACTCGTCTGGGTGGACGACGGCATATCCCTCGAAGAAAAATACGCCCTCTTCAGCGAAAAGCCGGTCAACAGCGACGGCACGTACCGTTTCGATTATGTCTTTCAGAACGACGATCCCGCGGGCCCTTTCAAGATCGAGGCCGTCCATCCCCAGACGAACGAGGCGGCAAGTCTGATCACCTCCGTCGTGTTCCACGGCCAGGTCATGAATCTCGACCTGTTCATGAAGGCCCGGGGCACGGTCACCGGCAGGGTCCTCGACGCAAGCGGAAACCCCGTGCCGAACACGAGAGTTCTGCTTACCGCACTCAGCGACGGCAGATCGTATACCTCTTCTTCCGACGCCGCGGGCGTCTTCTCGTTCGTGAACGTGCCCGTGGGTCCCTTCGGCCTCAAGGCCGCGAACCAGGCGCTTTATTCCGAAGGGGCGACCATGGGCATCATCCCCGACGACGGGGGGACCGTGACCCAGGACGTCACGATCTACAACGCCGGGACCGTGCAGAAGGGCAACGTTGCCGGAAAGGTCTACGGCCCCGACGGGTCCACGCCCCGGCCGGGCGTTGTCGTGATCGTGCGGTCGCTGAACTATGCCAACTGGATGCGCACGGCAGCAGACGGCTCCTACTCCTTCACCGGCGTGTTTGCCGGCACCGTGACCGTCGAGGCAAAGGACGAGGCAACGGGCGAGTTCACGACGTCAAGCGGATCACTTGCCGACGGACAGACCATCACGCTGAACGTCTTTTTCCGCGGGCTCGGCACGGTGGCGGGAAGCGTGCTCCGTGACGACGGCGGGTCCACGGCAGGGTACATCGTCACGGCCGGCGCGAAAATGACGACGTCCGACGCATCGGGCGCCTTCACCCTCCAGAACGTGCCGGTCGGGCAGGTCTCGGTAGAGGTCCTCCATCCCCAGACCTATGCCCAGCTCAACCAGGGCACGGTCACGCTCCTCACTGCCGGAGGAACGGCGCACATCACCCTCGGCATCCCGGCGGCGTCGCTCGCCAGGGGGACCATCCGGGGAACGGTGTACAGGCGCGACGGGACCGTGCAGCCCCTCGGCGAAGTGAGGATCGTGGACTTAAGGAACGAAGCGTTCTACCCCTACAAGGCCGACGCCTCCGGGAACTACGTTCTTTCCGATCTTCCCATGGGCACGTACAACCTCGCCTCGGTGAACGGAGCGGACGTGGCGAACGCCACCACAACGCTCTGGCACGACGGCCAGGTCAAGGTCGTGGACTTCCATCCAATCATGGGCACGGTCACGGGAACGATCTATGATACCGCAGGCGTGAACCCGGACGGAACCCCTGCGTTTATGCCCGTGGGCGCGGACGTGAGCCTCCTGTCGCTCAGGCCCGACCGTCTGGGGTGGCTGCGCTTCGGCGGCGAGAACAATGTGCCGATCACGGTCAAGAGCGACCCCCAGAGCGGCAGGTTTACCTTTACCGGCGTCTACGGCGGCAGCTTCACGGTCACGGCGTCGAACGTCTTCCGTCCCGCGCCGGTCTCGGGCTCCGGTGCGATTACAACAAACGGCCAGATTGCGACCATCGATCTCGTGCTCAGAGACACCTTCGGGTCAATCTCGGGCGCGGTTGTCCAGCCTGACGGCACGACGCCCGCTGGCGAGGGCGTGCGGGTGACCGTCAGGTACGGCGGCGCCGACGTGACGGTGACCACCGACGCTCAGGGTGGATTCCAGTTCCGGCCCGTGATCCCCGCAGGCGGCTATCAGGTGATTGCCCTGGATCAGGTTTCCACTCTCAAGGGCATGGCCTATGTTTCGGTTCCGGCCGGAGGAGATGTTCCGGTAACTATCCGGCTTTTGGGCAGAGGTACGGTCACGGTCCAGGCACTCTATGCGGACGGGACTCCGGCAAGCGGAGCATCAGTGGACGTTAAAGGCGCCGACTTCCCGAACGATTATGCGAACGGAACAATCCGGTCCGATGGCCAGGCAGACGGAACGGCGGTCTTCTCGAACCTTTCCGAAGGCCGGTATGCGGTTACGGTTGCCGGGACCTACGGCAGAAGCGGAAGGGCAGAGGGAACGATCAGCGCGGACGGCGCCTCGGTTACGGTAAACGTGACGCTATCGGCGACAGGCACGGTGACGGGCAAATTCCTTGCAGCCGACGGAACAACGCCTGTCCCATCAGGCCAGATTACTCTCCTGAACGTTTACAACCAGGTGCTTGCGTACACAACCACGTCCTCTGATGCGGCAAACGCGGGAATATTTACGCTTTCCTATGTTCCGCTCGGTGACTTCAAACTGAACGGCTTTGACCCGGTAACCGGCAGGATGGGCGTGGGGGCAGGCAGGGTCGCTTCACAGGGCCAGACCGTGACCGCCGACGTTCTCGTCATTGCCCGCGGCACGGTGAAAGGCACGGTCCTGAACAACACGGGAACCGCGCCGGTTGACCGCGCGCATGTCTCTATCTCCGTCAGCGGCGTCCAGGGATGGTCATACCAGACCATCACTGCCCCTGACGGAAGCTTCCTGTTTGCCGGCGTGCCTTCCGGAACGTTCGAAATCCGGGTGAGCGATCCCGCAACCGGCCTGGGCGGATATGCTTCCGGCAGGCTTGCCTATGAAGGTGAGACGGTCCGGACGGAAGTCCGGCTCCAGCCGAGCGGCGCAATCGAGGGCGTCGTCCTCGGGCCCGACGGCATCACGCCGGCCCGGAACGTGGGCCTCTGCCTCAATACCATGAACTGCGCCGACAGGCTGCTCGTTGACCAGAACGGCAGGTACCGCTTCGAGAACCTTGCTGCCGGCAGGTCGTACACGGTCTACGCCCAGGAGACGGGGACGCTCCGCGCGGGCAGGAACTCTGCCGCGATCACGAGCGAGGGACAGGTCGCCGTGGCCAACGTACAGCTCTCCGGCATCGGAAGGGTCACAGGCACGGTCTTTGAGCCCGACGGCCAGACGGCCCTTCAGGGCGCGAAGGTCACGGTCAGCGTCATCGGCATGGTGAATGTTGAGTACGCCTATTACACGGGCCAGGAGAACACCCCGCCAGGGTCCTTCGAGTTCGCGAACGTTCCGGCAGGGACCTATACCCTCCGGGCGACGCACCCGCAGCGGCTCACGGCAGCCTCGGTCTCGGGCACGCTCACATCGGAAGGGCAGGTCATCGTCAACAACCTCGTGCTCGGCTCCGTGGGCACCATCACGGGCACGGTGCTCATGCCTGATGCGGTCACGCCGGCCACCGCAGGCGCCGTGAAGTTTACCGGCTGCAACAGGACCTACGTTGCCGTCATCGACGGCACCGGCCTCTTTGCCTTTGAAAGCATCCCGCTCTGCCAGTCCTTTGCGCTCTACATGGAGGACGCGACAGGCGCGGCCATCGGGTATGTTTCGGGCTCGCTTGCGAACAACGGCGAGACTGTGAACATCGGCGCGATCATCCTCGACGACAGGGCCATTTCGGTCACGGGCGTCACACCGCCTGCGGGCTCGGTGAACGTCCTTGTGGACACGGGAGTGTCGGTCTTCTTCTCCGAACCGGCCCGGGCCTCGACGGTCAATACGGACACCGTCTATCTTATGCAGGGAAACACCAAGGTCGCGGCTTCGCTGGCATTGAGCGGAGACGGGAGGAGCGTCGCGATCGCGCCGTCGCAGAATCTTACGGGCTTTACGCTCTATACCGTCGTGGTCAGCGGCGTCGAAGACTTGGTCTACCGCAAGCTCGGCCAGACCTTCACGAGCGCCTTCACGACCATCGACAGCATACCGCCGACAGTCACAGCCGTGTCGCCCGTAAACGGCGCTACCCAGATTCCCTTGGACAGCGTGGTGCGCGTCACCTTCTCAGAGAGCATCGATCCGGCTTCAATCAGCGGCATCGGTCTCTCGGTAAACAACGCGCCGGTGACTATCCAGACCGATCTCGCCCAGGCAAACACCGTGGCGATCCTTTCACCGCTCTCACCCCTTACGCCTAACGCGACTTATGCCGTCACCGTCTCCGGCGTCAAGGACACGGTCGGGAACACCATGGCTGCCCCGTTCACGCCGACCTTCGCGACCATAGACACCATTGCGCCCCAGGTCACCAGCCTCACGTACCCGGCGAACGCTGATCTCATCAAGGGCAACACCATCCCGGTCACGGCCGCCGTGGACAGCACCGACACGGCCTTCATAGACTTCTTCGTAAACGGCCAGTTCGCGTTTACCGACATGACCGCACCCTTTGTGTACAATACGCCCCTGACGACCGTGGGGACGGTCACCGTGAAAGCCGTTGCCCAGGACCGGGCCGGCAACCGGAACAGCAATGATCCCTGGGCGAAGCAACTTTCGTTCACGGTCAATGAGAACCAGCCGCCGACGGTTGCGATCACGGCCCCGACGAACAACAGTTATGTAAGCACGGGCAAGCAGTTCTCCGTCACGGTCCAGGCAACGGACGATCTGGCAATTGCCGAATACACACTCACGGCATCCGGGATCATCACATCCACGCAGAAGCAGACCTGTTCGGCCAAGACCTGCTCGAACAATTTCTGGCTGACGGCGCCCCAGAACGCTGCCCCCGGCAGCACGCTGACGCTCACCGCAGTCGCCAAGGACTCGGTCGGCAACGTGAGCGGCCAGACGGAAATAACACTTACGGTCAGGGACGAAACGGCCCCCGTCGTCACATCAATTATAAGCCCTGGCCAGACCGTCCGGTACAAGCCGGGCGAAACCGGCGCGGCAACCATCACGGCTACGGACAACATCGGCGTGACGTCCGTGACCTGCACGGCAACCGGTGCGGCTGCGGGCAGCAGCGCCTTTACCGTGGAGCCGCTGTCGACATCTACCGCGCAGGACTTCACGTTCCAGGTGTCTGCATCCGCTACGCCGCATGCGTCCATGACGCTGTCCTGTTCGGCAAAGGACGCGGCGCAGAACACCTCGACGGTCAAGACCCTGACCCTGTATGTAGCCGATATTGTACCGCCTGCCGTTTCGAGCACGAACGTTCCCGGTGGGCCGGATAACGTCCAGGCGAGGCCCACGCTCAGCGTCACCTTCAACGAGAGCCTGGTGTCGAACACCGTGAGCGCGGATTCCGTTTATCTCACAACGGACGATGGCAGCAACACTACCGTTCCCGGTACGGTCTCGCTCATCAATGACCGAACCACCGTTGAGTTCACGCCTGCGCAGGACATTGTCAGGGCAACAGCGCATAAGCTCACCATTACTACTGCTGCCACAGACGATTCGAACAATCACCTTGCAGCCGACTACAGCCTGCGGTTCATCACAGACAGCACTGCACCTGCGGTTACGACCATCACGCCTGCAAACGGCGCCCGCGACGTGGCCCTCGGCAATGCCGTTGTGATCAGGTTTGCCGAGGCGGTAAACCCGGCCACCATGACCGCCGACCGGATCATCGTTTCGTCTTCAACCGGATCGGTAGCGGGCGCGATCACCCTCAGCGTGAATAACTCCGTTGTCACCTTCGCGCCCTCAGCGCCGCTCGCCTTCAGCACGGACTATACCGTGACGATAAAACCAGGCATCGAAGATGTCATGGGCAACGCCACGACGGCGGATTACGTCTCTACCTTCCGGACCGGAAGCTACAGTGAGCAGCTAAGGGTGGTGTATTACGATACGGCCTACCCGACGAATTGGGCAAGCAGGGCAGAGGCGCTGATATACAGGAACTTCCTCGTTGCTAACGGCTTTACGGCAGTGAACGCTGATGAGCTTAAAACCTTTATGCAGAGCAACGGGGTCGGCTCAGTGATAGTCATGGCGAATGATACGGCCCCGGATACCGTCGCTAATGAAAAATCGACGAATGCCATATTCAGAAAATATCTGGACGCGGGCGGAACCGTGGTATGGATGCAGGACAATGTATTACATTGGCAGGGACTTGCGAATGGGACAAGTGTGGCCTGGGGCGAAAGCGGAATGCAGACGGTCCTGGGCATCGTCCCTGGAAGCTGGTGGATATATGATGCGGTCACGATAACCCGTGATGGGGCGATTCTTGGCTTATCCCAGACCTGGTTGAGCGCGATACCGGTACAGCCATCCACAGTGACCAAAGTCTACGCGAGTTCGTCAGGCGGAGCAGCGGCATGGTTCAAGAATTTCAACTCGGCATATCCCGATACAGGCCTTATCAGAATTTGGGATTACCCGGGCGACTTCACGACAAGGACATATCTTGAAGACCTGATTACGATCTTGGGTCTGAACAAGGGCGATGTGAAGTATACTGAGCTTGTCGCGCAGTATCAGATGGACGGCAATTGGACGGATGCTTCGGGGAACGGGTTTAACGGGGCGCAAGTTAATAATCCTGGATTCGACTCTGTTAATAAGTTTGCAGGTACGCACGCTGGAGACTTTAATGGCGTCAATCAGTATGTGAACGTCGGAAATCTCTGCGGTAGTTTCCCGGACAACGCTTTCTCGATAGAGGCATGGGTACAGCCTGACAATACGGGAGGGGGTGGAAGGAAGACTATAGCAGGAGCCCCCAGTTCATGGTCTGACTACTTGATCGGATTGTATAAAAACCAGCTTGTCGTCTCTGTCGGTAACGGCAGCACGGATGGCCTCTATTTTGCCTATTCAGGATTTACCCCCAAGACTGATGGGACTTGGTACCACGTAGTAGGAACGTATGACGGAAGCAGGCTTAAACTCTATGTCGATGGCCAATTGAAAGACGATGTCTCGGCAGTGTGGAAGCAGGCGAACAACAGCGGTATGCAATTCTGGATTGGGGGAGAGGTTTGCTGCAACACCGGCTACTTCGATGGCAGGGTCGATGATTTGGCGATATATCGGCGCCCGCTTTCTGCCGATGATATTCTTGAGCACTACAACGCAGGCATCAGCGACGACCGCATGCCGCCGTTTCCGCCCAGCGTGAATGACGTTTCCTCGCCGACATATGAGAATGTGATCACGCTTTCCGGGAAGAAGGATTCTGACGCATCAGTCCGGGTGAACGGCGCGCAGATAGCGGGAATTGACGGCTCGACCGACTGGTTCGCGACCTATACGCTTCAGCTTGGCCAGAATGTCCTTCATTTTACAAGCAGGGACGCAGCGGGAAACGAGAGTCCTGAAGTCACAAAGACAGTCGAGCTTGCGCCTGCAATAGGTCAGGATCAGGACATAATCGGGCTGTGGCATTTCGACGGGAACTGGAAAGACTTCTCGGGGAACGGAAATCACGGAGTTCCGCATAACGGGCCGTGGTTAAGCACGGACGCTAAAGCGGGAACGAATGCTGCCAGTTTCGACGGCGTAGATGACAGGGTCACGATACAGGACGCATCCGTATTCCAGGCAATGAATTACATCACTATTGAAGCATGGATAAAGCCGGGCAGAATCCTACTGCCTGGATCCTTTGAAAATTCCCGCCAAACCATAGTGAGCTTTAAGGAGGGCGACAATCCGAATATAGGGGCGGTCCTTGCCTTGCCTGAGGATGCACCCAATCGAGTGCGTTTCTGGGTCAAGATAAATAACGAGTGGCATGCGGCAACCAGCACGACCACAATAAATGCGAATACCTGGTATCACGTGGTCGGTACATATGACGGCAGCACCATTAGGGTATACGTAAACGGTATGGCCGCGGGCCAGAAAGCGGTCGCCGGCACGATGATGAACGGCGTCGGAAGCGCCACCAGCACGATCACGCTCGGCGCTCGGGCTTCGAATAACGTGAACTGGTTCCAGGGTCTTATTGATGACGTGGTAATTTACCGGAGGGCGCTTGTCCCTGAAGAGATCCGCGCACATTACAATGGCCTTGCAGGCGGCAATGTTCCGGCAGCGCCGGCGATCAACCCGGTAACGCCGACGACGTTGAACAATATCATTACACTGACGGGCACAAAGGACCCTGGAACATCTATCTGGATTAACGGTGTGCTGATCGTACCGGCTGACGGGTCTACCGCATGGTCAAGCGAATATTCTCTCCAGCCAGGCGTGAACACCCTCCAGATATCAAGCAGGGACAGCGCGGGCAGCTTGAGCGACCCCACGACCGTGACAATTGAAGTTTTGCCCGCGAACCAGAAAGATCCCGATATCGTCGGCCTGTGGCACTTTGACGATAGCTGGGCGGATTACTCGGGGAACAATAATCACGGGACGCCGTATAACGGAGCGACGTTCAGCAGTACCAGAAGAGTCGGTTCGTCATCCGGTGCCTTCGACGGCGCCGGCGATTACGCATGGGTAAAATCTTCCGCACTGATTGCGAATAGTCCGCAGAGCTCGGTCGGAGCGTGGGTCTATCCGACTGCCGTTGACTGCAGGCCCGGCGATTACGGAAGAATTATCTATTCCGAAAATGTCACAGGAGGAGTGGTCTTCGAATTAGGGATATCCTGTCATGGAACGCCTTATCTGGCCGTCTGGCGCTCCGATGTCCCCGGCAACTGGATCGTTGCGGAATCAAAGCAATTCCTGTCGCCCAACACGTGGTATCACATCATAGGGACGCTCGATGCAAGCGGAATGAAAATTTATGTCAACGGCATCCTGTCCGGCAGCAACACGCATAATCTGCCGTCTAACGGGATAATTACGGAAGTTAACACCGGAAGGATCACTAACGATGGTGGAAGAGATTTCTTCAGCGGGCTGATTGATGAACTTATCGTATACCGGCGCTCGCTCCCTCCTGAAGACATACTGGAACAGTACACTTCAGGCATAAGCGGCGACAGGATTTCACCCGCCCCGCCGACGGTCGACCCCGTCGCCTCCCCGACTGCATCAAGCACGATTACGCTCAGCGGCACGAAAGAAACCGATTCGTCCATCAGGATAAACGGGAGGCAGGTGGTTCTTCATGACGTGTCAGCGACTTGGCAGGCCGCGTATTCTCTCCAGCAAGTAGGCGACAACGTCCTTACGATCACGAGCCGGGATGCAGCGGGAAACGAGAGTCCGCCGGTCACAGTAACCGTAACACTCCTTCCCGCGAATCAGTACGAATCGAGTCTCATGGGCCTGTGGCACATGGATGGAAGCTGGCACGACTATTCCGGCAACGGCAATCACGGCACGCCGGTGAACGGCGCATCATTCAGCACGTATGGGATCGTCGGCAGCCACGCCGGAATGTTCGACGGCTTCGACGATCATACGTCCATACCCAATTCGACGAGTTTGCATTCAAGCAGAAACCTGACCATAACCGGCTGGATCTACACTAACAGGCTTGACAAGGAATGGCAGGCGATTTACTGGAAGGGAAACACTCCCGACTGCGTCACAGGCTGTGATAACAGAGAATATTCGCTGTGGCTTAATTCTGCAGGTTATCTCGTTCTTGCTTCAACGCCAGATCACAGGATCGGCATCGGTCAGTTGCTGGTCGAAACACCGCAAGGCGCTGTGCAAGCCGGAAAATGGTATTATGTCACTGCGGTAATCAGTGCCGATCTAGGCGTGATGAAGATTTATATCGACGGCGTCGAAAGAGCGAGCGCGCCGTACAGCTCATCGAATATCAGGACAACGACAGGGCCGTTGATTATGGGCAATAGTCCCTATCCCGGAATAAATACTTCCTTTAACGGAAGGGTTGATGAACTCGCTATTTACGGGCGCGCCTTTGCGGCCTCCGAAGCGTTCCAGCATTACACTGCGACAAAAGACGCCCGCTTACGACCTGCGCAGCCGACAGTAGGCGGCTACGTATCGCCGACATACGACAACATGGCCAGACTGACAGGCATGAAGCCAGCGAATACCTCGATCTGGATCAACGGCATACAGGTTGTGCCGGGCGATGCATCGTCGACCTGGCAGGTTGAATATGCACTCAATCCCGGTCAGAATTCCCTGTCACTCACGAGCAGGGATTTTGCCGATAACGAGAGCTATTCCGTCAATGCCACGATTGACGTTTTGGCTTCAAAGCTTTCAGATCCCGACATCGCGGGCCTCTGGCACTTCGACGGGAACTGGATGGATTATTCCGGGAACGGAAACCATTTGTCGCCGCTCAACGGCGCAAGTTTTGTCAGAGAAGCGCAATCGGGGACCCATGCAGGCGCCTTTATAAGCGCGGCCAGAAGTTATGCGCGGCGTGCATCAGGAACCGGTTTGCCTCTGGGGAATTCTCCGCGCACCTTCGCAGCCTGGATTAAACCGTATAGTTATCCGGATGGCGGTTACAACGGAATTTTTGCATACGGGCCGATGGCGTGTACCGGGTATGGTTCTTTGCTGTCCATCAAGAGTGACGGCCGACCGTCCATGGCTTTCTGGTGCAATGACGCATATCAGACCATCGGTCCATCGGTGGCATTGAACGAGTGGAACCACGTTGCCTTCACCTACGACGGCGGGACCAAAATACGCTTCTACATGAACGGCAGGTTTATTCAGGAACAGACCGTTGCGTCGGTTCCGAACACTCTCGACGGGCCTGTGCGGATAGGCTCGACCGATGATCCCGGCAGGACGTTCGATGGCCTGATCGACGAGGCGGTCATCTATAAACGAGCGCTCACTGATCTGGAGATGGAGCAGCTCTATAACCAGGGCGCGGGCCGCGTTGGCGTGTGGCACATGGAAAACACCTGGGACGATGCCTCAGGGAACGGTAATCACGGAACAGCGGTGGGTAGCGCGGCATTCCAGGCAGACGCGCGCGCAGGCAGCACAGCAGGAAGCTTTGACGGTGCGGATGGATATGTTGTCGGCGCAGCCGCCAAATTACCTGCGGGCAATGCTGCCCGTACGGTATCCGCATGGGTGAAGGCCCCGAGTGGAAATCAGGACAGGGCCATTTTTGAGTACGGCACAGGCAGCGGGGCGGTCTCGGCTGGAGATTTCCGTCTCTACATCGATGGTTCCAATCTTGCCGCGGTAGGGACAGGATTCGGCAGCAACACCTTCCGAAGCACGACCCGCCTTGACGACGGCAGGTGGCATCATGTTGTCGGCGTATACGAAGGCTCGGTTACGAATACAGTCCGCATTTATGTAGACGGAGTTCCCGAAAACTCCGGTACGATATCCCCACCCGAAACCGTGGTCGCCAATTTCAGCATCGGTGCGTTCCTGGGCAGCGGGGGCAATTTCAACGGACTTCTGGATGAAGTGGTCGTTTATAACCACGCGTTGAAAGCAGAAGAGGTGAACAGACAATTCAATTCGGACATGGGCCGCGTTGCTTACTGGAAATTAGATGGTAATGGTTCGGATTCCTCCGGAAATGATAACCAATTAACGCCTCTCAACGGTGCCTGGTTCAGTACAGACGCAAAGGTCGGCTCCAATGCTGCTCAGTTTAACGGGTCGAATTCTTATCTGCGCCGTGCAACAGAAAACAGCGTGCCCCTTGGAAATACGCCGAGAACATTGATGGCGTGGATTAAACCCTTTAGCTACCCGGATTCGAGTTACAACGGCATTATTTCCTATGGTGCAACGTCGCTAAATAATCGTACCACTCTGTCGGTAAGAAATAATGGACAGCTTTCAATGTCTTTTGAATGGAATGACGCTTGGCAGACTGTCGGATCTCCTGTTGTCCAGGATGATTGGAATCATGTTGTTTTTACCTATGATGGCGGGAAGAAAATTACGTTTTACATAAACGGACAATTCGTACAGGAGCAGGATGTTCCCAGCATTCCCAATACACTGGATGGAGCGATAAGAATAGGTTCCACTGATGATCCAGGCCGTGTCTTCAATGGTCTCATTGATGAAGCAGAAATATACAGCCGTGCCTTGACCACGGAAGATATACGCGACCGATACAATGCCATGATCGGAAGTGTACAACCGCCATCAGCGCCAGGCGTGAATCCCGTTGCCTCTACGACCTACGACAATACCATCTCACTGTCCGGTACTAAGCAGGCCGGAACATCCGTCTGGATAAACGGCGTCAAAGTCGTGCCTGCTGATGATTCCACCTCTTGGTACACCACCTATTCCCTCCCGCCCGGCACAAGCACATTATATGTCTCCACGAGAGACAGCTCCGGCAGCCTGAGCGAACCCGTGCCGGTCATAGTGAACGTTCTTCCGGTCAACCAGCAGGACCCCGACCTCGTCGGCCTGTGGCATATGGACGGGAACTGGATGGACTATTCGGGGAATGGGAATAATGGTGTGATTGCCGATTCGCCAGGCTTCACTTCTGATAAAATAATGGGGACGCTCGCAGGCAAATTTGACGGGATTTCCGATGGGGTATATGTTTCTGACAGTACGAACAAATTGGCTCCTTCGACATTGACCGTTGAATCCTGGTTTAAATCCGACGACAAATTTGATGCAGGTGCTAGCGTAATGATCCTTTACAAGGGTGTCTACGACCCATACCCCAACATGGCTTACTCCCTCGAAGTGATCAAGTCTACCGGAAAACTTCACGGCAGATCCGATACGGCAGGTGTAAGCGTCACGTCATCGACTTCAGTCGCTGATAATGCATGGCATCACGCCGTATTCATTGTTGACAACGCGACCAACGAGGCCATACTTTATCTGGATGGCGTGCTGCAAGGGGCTCAAACGTTCACTGGCGTAATAAAACAGACAACGGAGCCACTCGCTATTGGGAAATATTATGCGAATAATGACTATGATTTCTCTGGTCTCATTGACGAAGTCGCAATTTACAAGCGCGCTCTGACAGCCGAGGAGATCGAACAATCGTATAATGCCGGCATCGGCCGGGTGGCTGTGTGGCATACGGACAACACCTGGAATGACTCATCCGAAAACCAGAGCAACGGCACAGCATACGGCAATCCCGTCTTTGCTGCGTCTTCCCGCGCTGGAAGTACCGTTGCGAGCCTCGACGGTTTGGATGATTACGTCTCAGGCGATGCCTCCAAGCTTCCTGGAGGCTTTGCGCCCAGGGCGATTTCAGCATGGGTGAAGATCGGGAACGGTGGCCGGAAGCAGTCGATCCTGAACTACGGGGCAGCTACCCAAGGTGATTTTGCTCTCTATATTGATGACATGAACAAAGCAGCGTTGAGCAGCGGCAGTGACGTGGTTGCAGGAACAACCAGCCTTGCGGACGGCCGATGGCACTTTATCACCGCTGTTTACGAAGGCCCGAGCACTAATCTCGTAAAAGTGTATGTTGACGGGTTGTTAGAGGGGATGGGTGTAATCACGACACCAAGTACGGCAGCAGGAGATTATACCATAGGCAGGTTCCTGGATGGAACCGGCTATTTCAATGGACAGCTTGATGAACTGATCGTGTATGATTATGCCATTACCGAAGATGATATCAACAAGTACTACAATCAGGACATGGGCAGGGTCGCGTACTGGAAGATGGAAAATAATTGGCAGGACTCTTCCGGGAACAATAAGAACTTGACTGCCAGTGGTGCTGCTTTCAGCGCTGATTCGAAAGTGTGGGCTGGGGCTGCAAAATTTGATGGAGTTGATGACTACGCGGACGCAGGCACTTGGTTCAATTACCAGACATTCTCGATTGCGATGTGGGTAAATCCGGGGGCCACGCAAGTTCAATATGCCGACATCATCGATAATAATCATACTGATTATCGTTCCTGGGTTTTACAGCAGAACAGTACAAATACAAATCAATACTATTGGGCATTAAAAGATAACTCTGCCTCCACCCCTTACTTGAATGGTGTTTCCTTCAGTCTGCCTCCAAACAAATGGACTCATATAGCTATTACAAGAGATGGCAACACGAGGGAAAATATCGTATATATTAATGGCTCTCCGCTCCCAACCTTCATCGGGACGGGGGCTGTCATTTATGACGGGACTCAGTTCTTCCGATTAAGCAGATGGGGCGGGGGCGGGAGAAACTGGAACGGTCTCATGGACGATGTAGCTGTCTATAACCGCGCGCTTGCTCCCGATGAAGTAATGCAACAGTATCAGTCTGCTGTTGCTTCACCGTGAAGTGGTATATCTGGCTTATAGGTATGGATCTGGCGGCGGGGGAAGGATCGCGATTTACTACGATACGCTTGAGCTTCCGACGGCTAATATTACTGCCGCAGGCGGCATCAGCGGCAGCGGCGGCACGGCTTCGCGCAACGGCGGGGCAGGGACAGTACGGATTCAATTAAGATAGTAAAGGTCGAAGTTCACAGTACACCTTACGGATAGTGAAGAGTTCAGAGTGTTAAGTTCAAAGCGAGAAAGGCGTATAATTCGTAACTATTCAGCAAAAATAGTGCATTAAAATGCAAATAGTACTTGACATGGT
>ERZ1292625.1999-Hain-H41-01um-R1-1999-length-20653-cov-4_pt1 | contig 19322 bp, 44 predicted proteins | sample MGYA00564400_ERZ1292625 | MGnify/ENA primary metagenome ERZ1292625 (study PRJEB36523, sample SAMEA6512639) | groundwater metagenome | collected 2019-01-08 | study: AquaDiva: Metagenomics assemblies of 32 groundwater samples
AAAAGGGCTGCCCATGTGGTGAATGAGGCTGATGTCATCCTCATAACCGCCGGCGCAGGGATGGGAGTCGATTCTGGTCTTCCTGATTTCCGTGGGCGCGAAGGTTTCTGGAAAGCGTATCCGACGTTTGCACACCTCGAGTTGAGTTTCTCAGATCTCGCAAATCCCAAGAGGTTTGCTGACGATCCAGAGCTAGCGTGGGGCTTCTATGCCCATCGCATGGCACTGTATGCCAACGCGACTCCTCATGAGGCGTATCACACGCTCCTCGACATCGTCAAGCGCAAGGCACACCACTTCGTCTACACGTCGAACGTGGACGGATTCTTCGTTCGCGCTGGATTTGACCCGCAGAAGATTTTTGAGGTGCACGGGAACATCTTCTGGTGCCAGTGCCAGAGGAATTGTGGCCAGTTGCTCTTCAAGCATTCGAAAGAGATCATCGTTGATCCTGAGACGATGCGTGCTGGGGAGAGTCAGCTGCCCGTCTGTCCTACCTGTGGTGTCATCGCTCGTCCAAACGTTCTCATGTTCGGTGACGCCTTCTTTGATACTGAGATGCATGAGATGCAAGATCTGAGGTATGAGAAGTTCCTACATGCTGTCTTTGAACCCGCGGGAAATCACAGGCTCGCGATCATTGAGCTCGGCGCTGGCACGAGCATTCCTACCGTCAGAAGATTGGGCGACCACATGATCATCGCTCATCCCAGGGCGACACTGATCAGGATCAACCTCCATGAGCCGCACGTCTATTCTGGACAGATCGGGATAGGGACGTCAGCCGCAGAGGGAATCGCTGGGCTGAAGACTGCCCTCTTGTCACCAAAATGTTGATCAAATAGGAATCCTCCTGGATCCCTTGGTGTATAATAAACCATAAGCCAGGCTGGAGTCATATGAGATTAACTGCTGGGATAACGCCCGAACTGAAATTTGACATAGACGTAGATCTAGAAGAGTGGAAAGACGAGACTAACGCAACGAGTGAGGTGACTAGCGTGTGGGTCGTTGAACACATCCAGATTGATCACGATGAACTTCCCAAGACGACGATGCACTCCAAGTGGGAAGACGTGAAGGCGCACTGCGATACGATCATCAGACAGAGTCGTATCGACGAATACGGCTTCAAGCGCTTGATGACCGTGGAACAGAGGGACAAGATCGAAGATGAGGTCGTGTTGTTCATGCATGACATCCTCATGGAAGGCGGAGAGAAGAGCGACAGCATTGTCGTCAACGATGTCCAGGCCAGCGAAGATGGGTTTGCCTATCTCCGCGTTCTGCGATTCGACGTGCCTTCTCCCGGACACGCGTGAATCTGAGGCTGGTCCGTAGCCTAGAAATGTTGCTTGAAGCGATGTACATGATTCGGCAATTCAGCAGATGGCCGCGTCTGGAAGAGCTTCAGCAACTCAGTAGACGGATCAGGGAGACCAGGGCAAAGATGTCCGCTGCAGAGTTGGGTATGTTCGAGCCTTCCAGCCTTCTCTGCAGCGGACACGAGTTTGAGACATTGAGAGACTACATCTATGGTGATGAGCAATCACCGAAAGATCGAAGGAGCCTATGACCGCTTTAATCATCATCGTGTTTGTGTCTGCGCTATTGTTTTATGCATACGCCACTCTCATTCATCCCAGGGATGAGATGACATTGCATGAGCTCACGCGAACGACGAAGAATTTGCGTGACAAGTATCGTGACAAGGCTGAAGGAAAGTTCATCTCGAACTGTAGCAATTGGGCCCCGAGAGGGATTCCTGATTGGTCTCACTGGGACAAGGAATAATTTACCTAGAGTATCAGATACCTACCCAACAATAGGCTCCAATATACCCTGACGCGGTCTGGAGACACTTGTTGCATAAACTGGTATACCAATATGGTTTAAAAATCTGAGTTAATCACAAGATAAAGAAGATGTCCCATTTTAATGCATCTTTGCAAAAGATTGGGATAGCGGGTCAAAAATGCTATATATGATATAGCAAGGTAAGATAAAATGGCACAAAAACAAGAGAAGCTATGCGAGATATGCGGGAAAAAGATAAACGATACGGCTCATACGATTTTCAAAGGACATCGTCGACTTGACGTTGGAGTCAGTTGCTTGATGGAGATGATGGACTCCGTCCAGAAACCTTCTGCTCTTAACAAGCTTCAGCAGACTGGTCAGCTTCCGACTGATCACTAGAAAGAACAAAATATGCGCGCTTCGGTGGAAGAGACACGGCAACTCATGGAGCTGGTGCTTCTGGCGAAGCGCATGCGCAACCTCATCGAAGATATCAATGACATCAATGATGGCGAAGGGGGTATCAATTACACCATCCAACAGCGAATGCTAGCAGCTTTGGCTGACGAACCGACAATCGATCGTGTCGCAGAGCTCATCAAACACATCAAGTGACAGAGGACAAGATGAATTTCTGGGAATACCTTCATGAGAATGAACACGTTGGTAAAGCTGTGGTGGTGTGCGTGTTCATTCTTCTTTTGGTCGCGTTGTTTTTCGGATCAACGATCATTCACAGCGCTGTGACAAAAGATTGTGTTCCAAGGAATCTGCCAGCTGAAACATCGAAATGAAAGGAGTCACATGAAACTGAAGCTCTCTGAAGCAGAAGTGCAGGCGTTGTGTGTTTCGTTCATGAAACATCCAAAAGCCGTGGCATATCTCCGCATGCGGCATTCATCTGAAGATGTGCCAGTTGAATATTATGGTAAAGGCTGGTATATTCGAGGCGAGAACTTGGAGGAGCAATTCTCTTCAGTCGAAGCCTACGAGCATGAGTACGGTGAGCTCGCTTCTAGCGACGTACATGTTCAAGTTAAACCTCGAGCGCCCAAGACGCGAGTCATCATCACGTGTTTGGAGCCTGATTTTGATGTCCAGATAGAGCATGCTGACGATACACACCTCATCATCATCACCACTGAGGACAATGATCTCCTTGAGTGGAGTTTCTGTTGTGACTGATCATTAGAGAGGTCATCAAATGGCGAAGGAAGAGTCTGTTCTGAGACCCGCTGCCCTTGGAGAGGCTGTCGTCTGGCCTCATGCAGGGACAACTCGATCAAACATCATGAAGTGGCTGGAAGAGATGATCGTGGAGGGGGAAGAGCCACCGAAGAAGATCACGATCAAATGGGATGGTCCGAGACGAAAGAAGAGGAAGTAGGCGATGAACTTTTGGACTTGGGCCGATAGGAATGGTCAACTCATTCTTGCTATCATCTTTGGTGTTCTTGCGTTTTTGACCACGGTCGTGATCTTCGTAGCAATGATCGTGACCTCTGAATCAACACGTCCAAGTCCTCGATGCGTCTGCTCTACGCCTGCTGAGATGCTTACGAAGTGACACAAACACGACTGCCCCCTTTGGTCGTCACCTTCCAAAGGGGGCAGCGCTATGGATGTCGTCTTGTCGTCTTGTTGTCAGGCTGCTGCGGTGGCCGCCGGCTGTTCGTTGAGACCGAGCTTCTCCGCGAAGCTCCTGGCCTGCTCCCGGGCGTGCTTCCCGGAGTCGATGTCAGGCGAGAGGATCAGCTCCACGACCAGGGTGCGGGTCTTGCCCTTCCCCGTCACGGCGCCCTTGCAGACCTGCCAGGACGTGACCTTGTCGGGGTTCCTCCGGATGAAGAGGGGGCCCTCGGGGTAGAACAGCTTGGAATTGGAGCGGGGCATGATGTCACTTCTCTTTCTAGGGGAATGTTCCCCTTTAGGCCAACCATTTATTTGGCGGCCGTAATAACATTATACCAATTTCTGAACTATGAAACATCCATTTTTGTCAATTGGTTCAATTTACTGTACAATCAATAAAAGGTGAAATATATGGGTTCAGAGAAGGATTGGTTGTTGCCTCACTTGTCAAGCGCTGATCGAGCAAATAATTTGCATGATGAGTTTGACTTGCCCTTACCTGTGACGCATGCAATTCGTGAAACGATCGATGCACATGTGGCTGAAGTAGAGGCTGCATGCGCAGAGCTTAAGCTTCAGATGCGAAAGCTGTCTCCCTGTCTGGCGAAGTCGAGCCGAGATGGGATCGTGTGTGAAAGTAGTTATCAACATTCAGGTCATCACAGTTCCCGTGAGGGATCGATAATGTGGCCAGACACGGAACGTGTTCCAGGCGATCACATGATGGACCATATTGATAAGATCACGCGATATGGCAGTGAATTGCTAACACATCTGTCAGACATTCAAGCGTGTAAGTCTAAGCTTCGGACTGAGATTGAGCAACTGCGGACGTCACAGTCCCATTATCATGAAGCGCTAGCGCTGGCTCAATCGATGATACGTTCTGGTGAGGGTGAGACCGACATTTCACGCTCTGTTTTTCATGAAGCGTTCGATGGAAACATAGGTCTCTCCAAGATAGACTATGGATCACATCTCTGTCCAAATGGCAACAAGATGCGTCCGTACATCCGCATGCTTTGCTCCATGTGTCCCGAATCAGTCTACGGATGAGTCAACTTGTCAGAGAATAACACCACGTTGATAACACGCTAAATCGAAGGAGAGAAAATGACCGCATTGAGCGATGCAAAGAGAGAACTTGATGAAGAGCTTGAAAAACTGTCTGAGTGTTTGATTTTTGCTGAGCGTTGTGATAAAGAGTTCGATGCTCTGATCATTGAAGACAGTCATCTTAAAGAGAGACTGCGCATAGCACGCAAAAATGTCAGTGAAGCGCAAACAAAGCGTCAATTTCATGATTCGATGGTGGAGAGTCGTCTCCACGGATATGTGCATGCCCTTACGATGGAGCGAAAAGCTATGCCCGCGTCGATGTCATTTGACAATAAGATGAATGATGAGTTGTGAAAATAGGATGTAATCCATTTTCAGCAGTGGTATAATAGAACCAGGTTTTGGGAAAGAAATCTAAATTTCGGAGGTTATGTGGCAGATGGTAAAGACGTTAGCACGGAGAGATCAGCTTTGTTGAACTTGTCTGCCATCTGTGAAGGTATCATGGCTTCTGAGAGAATGGCCACGAATGAGGGAAAGTTGCAGCTTCTTCATCCACAAGTCGCGCAGATGTTGAATGAAGCGTTGCTTGAAGCTCGTAAGGTCCTCTTTCCAAGCGAAGGAGCTCACGAATGATCACTCGGGACGCACTTCTTTCCGCTGGTTTCAAGAAATATCCCGTCCCGTCCACCTCTTTGGGCGCCGTTGCGTTGTTTTGCAAGGTTGTCAAGGGCGGTGCTGGTAGCCCAGATGATAATTGTCAGGGTTACAACGTCGAAGTCTATGAATATGACAACAGGGACATCGGAGCATCCGGGATCAGCTACGAAGCAAATGTCCAGTTTCGAGTGAACTTGTCAATGTTAAAGACGCAGAGCATCTTCAATGTGAGACTTCTTGCACCAGACAGCGTTGCAGACATCGAAAATTTTTACAACCACATTTATACATGCATCTGAAAGGACGAGATGAAAGACTTCACTCTTTCCTTCAAGCGCTGGAGCACCGGCAAGGTTGAAGTAACGCTCTTCCAGGGCCCAGCACTCCCTGGGCTTGGAAAGCACATTCTGACATGTGTTGAGCCAATGGGCGTCATGAACTGGACTCCGCATGCTCCCCTCGATGTTTCCCTGAAGATGATGTCTGATATCGAGGAGCTCGCAAATCGCATGTCGCGTGAAAATGCCGATGACTGAGGAGCAGATCCTTCTCGCTCTCAAGCAGGATGATCAGTTCGTCAGGGACATGGTCATCGCGATGCATAAGCGTCAGGCCCCGATTGAGCAGCTGAAGAAAGAAACGATCTATCTGAACATGAGAGGCTTTAGTCAAGCGGATGCCAAGCGTGGTACGAGCTGGGCCCAACACCTTCTCAAGGGAAAGCCTCTCACGTATTATCACCTCAAGAATTGTCGCAAGATGCTCATGAAGTACGTGAGACAGATCAGCGAGATCGTTGCTCGTGAAGAGAGGTTCAGACGAGCGATTGAGGTCGCTCAGGCGAAGTGTTTGTCAGGTTTGCACGAAAAGTATGGACCACCGTGTGATAGGCATGAAGCCTTTTGTTGTCCGATCTGTACCCCGGAGATGAAGTTTCCGTAAGTGAGAAAATAATGGACCAGAGTGAGTTGTCACAGAGTTTCCGATGGACAAAGTTTGAGATTGACCAGTTCAAGGGGCTTCCATACGATGGTAAGGTCAGAGTCATTCGTAGCGAGTATAGAGTTTGGATGGACGCAGCGAACCAGGGTAGTTGCTCTGACTCTAGTCTGACAGCCGCGGCTGAGTTGATCTTCATTCAACTTTTCGGACAGTTCGATTTTGCTGAGGCTCTGACGATAGCTGAAAGAGAAAGATTCTTCGTGTGGGTCGCGAACAACTTGGATGCTGGTTGGGGAAGCATGCAAGCCTTTCAACTTAAGCAACTGAATAAGGGAGAATAGATGCGCACGGTCTCGCCGTACCAGATGAAGCGACTCCTGAGATTTCATCTTCAGTGCAACAGGACGCCCAGAAAGCTCAAGAAGAGGGTGAGGAAGTTCGATCCCAACTTCTTCTACACGAAGCTCTCGATCGCCGTTTGAAAGGTTGCATAAAAAATGAAAAGCATGCTGCCTGAGCATCGTCTGAAGCTGTTGCACAAATGCCATGAGATAGTCTTCGCAAAGAAACGTCTCCCTCGCAAGCTGAAGAGGTTCTTGAAGAAGGAAGATCCTCTCTTTCTCAGCGAACACGTTAGTCTCGCGACCGGACAGGTTTGGGTGTAAGTAGAACAAAAGATATCAATTAGAGTCAGGTGTGTTATAATATGTCATTGGTTTGGTAAAAGAATTCCTGGGGTCCAACGAATGATTCTGAAGATCGTGAAGCTCTTGAGGGACGTCCCTGAAGCAGGAGCAGGCAAGGGGCGGACGATGACCGCCATTTTCGACAACGGAAGCTACGGCGTGAGGCTCGATGGAAAGCTCTATTGGGTCGCGTCCGCTGACGTGACAGTGATTCCTGATGAATGAAAAGTTCATCCGCCCGAAGTATGATGGTGCGTACGTCGGACAGACTCAGACGACTCATGCTCAGACGGTCTTGAAGTCGACCTGTTGGGAAAAGAAACATCCTGAGACGCATGCCATTCTCAAGGACCCAGTCACAGGTGAGCCACTCAAGGGGTATGGGAAGATCGAGGTCATTGAGACCATCATGATCGTCTGGGACGGTAAGGACTGGCAAACGATGTCAGACTTCAGGAAGAGCCAGGTGCCAAATCATCTTCGTGGCGCGAAGACAGTCGAAGAATTCCTCGCAAAAGGTGGACGAATCAGGAGAGTCTGAAGATGGAGATTCACGTCTCGCAGGAGATGTTTGAGTTGTATCTCACCGTCTTGGGAGGAATCACTCTCATCTTCGGCACCATGTTGCTCGTGAAGATGTTGAACGATTCTTACGAAAACAGGAAGGCCAAGGAGGCCAGTGCGATCGCCCAGGCAGTCAAGTTTGCGACTCTCGGTCATCGACGAAGGTGGGCGAAGGGTCCTGATGCTGACCAGTCTCAGTATGACACGATGCACTGAGGTCTTCCAGCCCAATGAAGAACTATGAAGCTGAAGAGTGTCCGGTGCCCATGGCCGGCCCTCGTCCTCCCCCAAAGGCTCCTGGACCGGAACGAATCCATGAGGGTGGAGCTCCAATCTTCTCTGCACAGACGAAGAAGTGGTTGAAGATTTCCTGCATTGGTTGGGCATGGATCATTTTCTTGATCGGTACGCCATGCCTGACGTATGAGGTCATGACGACCTATCACTCCTCAGACGGTGTGAAAGCATGCGTCATGGTGGCTGAGATCATCGGATCGGTGTTCTCTCTTTGTGCATTTCTTCACACCAAGTATCACATTGAGCTGCAGTGATGGGAGACAGGGATAAGATGATAGACCGCTATGATGCGAAGGAGCTTCCACCCAAGGCACTCAAGAAGCGAATGAGTCTTCTTCCGAAGTTGTCAGACGAGACGAAGACATGGTTCAAGGTCACTTCTGTGGCAGCTGCTTGGGTCTTTGGATCGATAGGACTCGTGACAGGTGGTGGTACTGCTGTCCAACTGATCACTGGACATGAAGTGGCTGGCGTTGTCACGGGCTTCGGCCTCGGCATTGTCTGTCTGGTCAGTTTCGCCTCATTTCTCAAGGTCCACGACCTTCCACCTTTTGATCTTTGAGCTGTTTTAAAGATAAAGGCTGGATGTATGTCATCGAAGAAATGCAAGAATCCCGGAGATTTAGAAGTTGCTAGACTGGCCGCTTTCGCTATTCGACAAACGAATGATGAATTTCTCATTCAGCGTTTGAAGGACGCTCTTCAAAGTGATGATGTAAAGATAAGAATGACGTCTACCAGCGTGTTGATGCAGAAAGATGACCTCATCAAGCTCTTGGACAGATTTCGTAAGATGAGCGAAAAGGCAATTAAGATGAATGAAAAAGCAATCGAATATGATAACATCCGGCGTCGAGAAATTGATGGTGACGATCTTGATGATGATTAACATGTATCGATAAGGACATGCTATGAAGTATCTGTTTCTTGAGATTTGCGCTGATCACAACGATATAGTCGACTTTGAAGAGAACTTTAACGCCCTTGTAGGCGAAGAGTGTGGCGAAGAGGGTTACTGGCTCCGTACCAATCGACATGATTATGGGTGGAGCTTTGATTCAGAAGACCGTGATAGGGCGTTTAAGGCCTATCGTGCGCTACAAGATGCATTTGGAGCGCGCGCTGGTTGGACAGTGACATTCACTGAGCATGTATACAAAGATTGAGTTAAGTGTTTAACTTTTGATGCTCTCAAATGTCCGCAGTGGTATAATAAATTTACTGCGGCGGTAAAGAGCACAAAATTTCGTGGTCAAACGCAAAACAGGCAGTAAGGAGGTCCTGTGGCGAAGGAAAATAAGGATGCTTACTACCCAGTGGGAAGGTGCGCCTTCCGCCGGATGGCTTCCAACTGGAAGCTCTGGGAGGTTCTCGATGGACGTGGCCAGCCTCCTCGGGGTGATGGGGCCAACGTCGTCGAGGACAAGATCGAGCGTGGCAAGGAGGCCCGCGCCAAGGCCGAGGAGCTGAACAGGAAGATGGAGGCCGCCGAGAAGGAGAAGAAGCAGGAGGATTTCCGAACGGGTTCCTAAAGTAGGGATTCCGTAGAGAACACCCGTCCCAGTGAAGGCGCAGGTGTAGCCACCATTGGAGAGTAGCTGGGATAAAGCCAGACGTTCGGCGAACAGCTGGATGGGTCCAAATTTGGCAGGTGGAGACGACTTAATCCACCACTTTTCGTGGTCCCCGATTTAGGTGCTTCTGGGCCAGGGACAAAGTCTGACACGCCTGATACTGGGCCTGTGTGTATTCAGACCAGAGTGGGACGCCTCGACCACTCAACTTTTGTGGCCTGTAGCGCAACGTTAGCGCGGCGGATAATCCGCAGGTAAGTGGTTCAAGTCCACTTCTGGCCAATCTTTGCCGGTGGTCCATGTCAGAGACGCAAGCGTTAATGACTGGGTCTGAATGGGACGTTCAACGTCCTCATCGGCTTTTTTTGAATGAGATTCCCAAGGCACATCGCTGCCGGCCAGTCACTGACCAACCCTCCATTGTGAGGAAGTTATCATACTGGATAGGGAGGTTACGCCACAGACCTGCTACCACTGGCTAGCGGATAAAAAGAAGGGAACGGCACCTTCTTCCGCGAGGCCAAGTAGGAGCTGAAGATACTAGCCAACGCATCGTGGCACTTTTGAGGAAATCTTGGTCCAGCGTGGCCAAGAGGAGTAGGGCTTGAAGTTAAAGTCTGCGTAGCACTAGAAGTGAGTGCGACCGCTAAACAGGCCACGACTATTGGCCGGGCGAAGTGTGGCAACGTAGAAGGCTGGCGGGATAAGAACCCGTTCCTACTACACACTGAGAGCCAAAGGTGTGGATGTTCTAGCCAGACAGAAACATCAATAGTCACTTTTGAAGGGGAAGCAATGCCTTACCTGGGCAAACTTTCCACGTGCCTCGTCAGTTGGCTAGAGTGGATGTGAGGTTGCTCTGACACGTCCAGGCCCCTTCATTTTTCTGCTTCCCATCGTGGAGCAGATGACCAGGTTAGAGACCTGGCAAAGTTGTCCTGGTAATCAGATATGGCAAGAGGACGTAATCCCGCATGGGCGAAAGTCCAACACCTCCCTTGCTACTCTGATCGAACAGGATGACCTCTTGAGAATCAAAGAGCGGGAACTTTTTGAGGATTCCAAATGAGCAGAACTTTCTTTGATTGTTTTGTTGGAGCTCTTTGGAACAGCCCTGGGATGACAAAGCATGACTTCCGGGAGATCATCAAGGCTGTCAAGGCCACCGTCGACCCGAACTTGGAGACCGCCAGGATTGAAGGTAACACACCCGATTTTCTTGCCGGTTGGTGGGCGAACGAACAGCAACATACGAAACGATAGACTTTGAAGAAAGCGCCTAGTGGAGCGATGATGAAAGCTCGCATTCTGACAGAGGCAGAGAAAGTTGAGTTGCATGAGAGTACGATACGGATGTGTGAAAAGATCGAAGCAATTGGAACAGATACAGAGATCAAGCTTCGTTTGACTGCTCAGCGACTCATCAATGTTCCTGGCGCAAAAGAAGAATTAGATCGTGCTCTGGCAAAGAATAAGAAGAATGTGGATGCCGCGATTGCAGAGGCCCGTCACATGGAAGCATCTGTTCTTGCTGGAGAGATTCCGGAATAAGTTTCGCATGGCTCTAGACTGTCCCAATGCGAAGGGAGCACCGTTGGTGGTGCTCTTTGTACTAGTTTGGAGCAAAGTTCAACGCTCTGCGCACTTCTAACTCGCAGAGACGGGCTTGAACAAGGCGTGATACCTTAAGCGCCAACTTTTCTGTTGCATCGAGAATGGGTTCCACAACCCTCATTCCGAGGTTTCGTGCGTTCAAGCCCAAGCTCGGTGCAACAGAATCTTTTTGTCACTTGTTAGGGGATGATAGATGGGTGATAAGTCGTCCAAAGATAATGGTTACTGCGATCATTGTAGACCGCTCGTACGAAGAGAGATCAAGCAAGTCATCGACATGTGTGAAGCGAACGCCCAATTTCGTGTGCATGAGGCATTTGCCAATGCTACGAAATACGCCGGTCGCAGATCAAGCATGGAAGTCAGGGATGGAAAACTATACGTCTCTAATGAAGAGCAGGAGATGCTCATCCAGACTGGATTCATCAGAGTTCGAGCTACGAGTCCCGTCACGGGAAAGAGATTCTTTGTCGGCGAGATAGTTCGCGACACATGCGTAGCATGCAAGGCAGAGAACGTTCTGATCTCTATGGGTTGGGGACAGTGGGTGTGTTCTGAATGCTCAAAGCCACTGCTAGAAGCTAGCCGCAAATTTGATGAGAAGCTCAAAGCTGACGAACTCGCAGAGCGAAAAGCAGAACAACGCTTCAAGAACATGTTTGGGATCATGACGTATGGGGTCTTCATCGGACTCATGGCACTCGCCATCACGTTGGGAAAATATTGTGGGGAATGATAGACACCCAGCAGTTCCAATTTTTAATGATGATCCGCGTTATCTGGATTGGATCAAGAAACACGTTGGAGATATTCGTTGGGAGGATATAACGGTCGATGGCCATGTCGTCGGTAAGTGTATGGAGGGCGAGACTGGTTGGGCGTCTGATGGTGAACCACTCTGTCAGCGTTGCGATCTAGTTGCACCGATGATGGCAAAAGCATTTCCAGAATTACGTCCAGTCTGGGGCCATTTCATGCATCCCATCGCTACTGTTGGAGAGTACATGTATCATCATTGGCTCGTTGATGCTGAGGGTCGCATCGTTGATCCGACTGGCGTTCAGTTTGACGATCACTGCATTGGGATGCACAGGACGGGCGTCTATCGTCAGGCTGAGTAGTCATGATTAATCGGAATAATTGATGTACTTCTGGGTTTAGTAGTGTATAATGAATTAGATTAACGTGGAAGGAGACAACGCACAAATGAACATGATCAACTGGATTTTGAGCAATGCGAAATGTTGGGTCTGTCGTGGCGCAGGTGCTGTGAAGAAGCGCCATGCCACTGATCCATCCTTTCCCGTGTTGTCGTTTCCGTGTCCAAATGTGAATTGTCCCCATAGAAAGTAAAAAGAGGAGAATAAACGCATGCGAAACATGAACGTCTTTGCGACTCAGGAAGAGATCGATAGCTTGAAGGCATCGTTGAACACTCCTTACATCGTTGCAGGTGGGATCGAACCGATGTCTCCGCTGGAGCTTTCCCATTCGTTCGCTCTCAAGCATGGGCTCCCTGAGTTTGAGGGCATGTATGGGATCGACCTGCGAACCGGTGAATTTGTTGCGCCCTGCTGATGACAAGAGTTGTATAAAGATTAGATAGGAGTCATGTGTACAATGACTGATGATGATCTGAAGAAATACGTCGCCATGATTCCTCTGAGGAAGCTGTCAGTGGCAATCGGTATGCTCGAAGATCGATTCGCTGAGATCGATGTGACTGAAGAAGAGATTCAGCTTTGGAAGGATTGCAATGCCGTGGGAGCGATCAGATCTATCCGTGCTCGACATGATTGTGATCTGATGGTCGCAAAGAAGGCGCTTGATGCAGCAATACAGCGTGACTTGGGGCTCGAATAAGATGAAAAATATCGTGATAATCGTGTGTCTTTGTGTTTCTTCTCTCATAACGGCCTGTGGTCCCATTCCTCGTACGGCTGAGAAAGTGGACCCATGCTACGCTGATCTTCCTGTCGGCAAGAAAATCGTGTCATTGGGATTTGATTCTAGAAAAATTGGTAGTGGGCCTTGGTATAGCGTACGTGACATGCGCCCAGATGAGTCTGCAGAACGATATGAGTTGTTCGTTTTAGACGCTGCAGCTGGAGCTTCTCGGCTCAATTGTGACTCGTTAGTGTTTCAGGAACGAAAATAGGGACGATGACTGAGATACAAACAGGAGATCTGATCAAGGTCTGGTTTCATGATATTTTCAGCTCCTGGAATGGGATGGAGCGCTCGACTGGCCCCAATGAGTGGCATGGAACGCTCGGCATCGTTTTGTCAATAAAAGAGGCCTACGAAGACGTAAATCGGAGGAAGACATTCAAAGTCTTTCATCCATATTCGCCTGCTAGAGCACACGTCGTGTGTTGGCCAGAAGACAGTGTAAAGAAGGTTTGTTGATATGAAAACGAAAGAATTGATTACATTGTTGCAAAAAGAAGATCCAGATGGAAATACTGACGTTTGTACGGGCGTCTCGCCAGTGACTGAGGTGTATCGTTCCCCTGCATATTATGATGGTTCTCTTGAAAGATTGATAAGGGATGAACAGGGAAAGATCGTCAGTGCAAAGATCGTGCGCACCGGTGATAAGATTGTGTTACGAACGATGGGCATTGATGATGCGATATTCTATGCGCTTGAAGCTGGTTATGACTTACCGGTAGATCTAAGCGATTGCGCTGGCATCACACGTTACGCTGAGACGATAGCAAAGTATCGAGAAGAGAGCAGATTAGCTATCGTTGAAGCTGATGAATTTGTGAAGAAGTTTAAAGTTGAGCTTAAAACTGAAAAGAAACCAAGTCTCTGGCAGAGATTGATAAATATCTTTAGATACTTTTTCGAATGGTAAGTTAAGATGACCGGACAAAAGTTGTTAGATTTAGTCAGTCAGAGATGTCGGGACGCTCTATCATCGATCATACAAGAGCATAGGACGAAAATCATGCAGCCTGACAAGATGCTTGATGTCCTCGTACTGGGTTCTCCTGACGCCAACGAATTATCGACGATGCCTGAGGAACTTCTATCTCAGATGAACGTTGTGTCTGTAGACAAGAAGAAGCGCCCTGCATCATTCAAGTCTCATACATATGAACGTATTCACGGTGATGTCTTCGATCCTGGGCTCCTACAAGACAGAATCCCTCACGCTGATGTGACACTGTGTAGGTGGTTCTTGCATCACTGCACGTCATCTCAAAAAGACTCATTGATGAAGATATGCGCTGAGAAAATTCCAGAGAATGGACTGCTGGTCATCATGGATTGGTTCGTTCCAGATTGGAGTGATGATGTAACGGGATTTGATGTATCTTGCCATGAATATTTCAGTTATCAGCACAAGCTTAATCTTGCGCCATCCAAAGATAGATGGATGAGGAATATAATCGAGGTCAATTCACCGAATTTTTGTGGCGGCAAATTCGATTCGACAAGACGTTTTGAAGAGCGTTTGATGAAAAGTGGCTTCAAATTTGATAAGACGGTCCTAGCCACTGGGCTGGATGTCATAGACGACCCTGAGTTGTTTGGTCTCTATGGATACGTCTGTCGAAGGGCATGATGATAAAATCGTTAAAGATCGATGGCCAGTACAAGTTCGTGAAAACGGGCTTACACAGTGGAATCATTGATGAGAACATTTCAGGTACCAGCTCTGATGTTATCAAGGTGATATCCATCTTTGAAGATAGACAGTTCACCGTCAGATCAGACTTCTATGATCGTCAGCGTCAATGGAACGCAAATGATCGTATGTTGATACACTTTTTCAACTCTGTCATCTGCGAGAAACACTTCGAGCGCTTGTCCTGATGACAGTGAATAAAAGATGCTCTCCTGTTTCCACAGGTGTATAATAAATCATACACAAAATTACACAGGAGACATCAATGGCTGATGATACGCACATCCACCATCCTGAAGAGATTGAGAATGCGAAGAGAGAAGGCCGGCCGGTCAGCATGGCACGACTCTTCACCGCACATCATCTCAAGCACGAGATTCCGTTGGGAACGCTCGTTGAAGTAGAGGTCGAGGAGTACGGCACGACTTCTGCAGGTGGAGAAATCAATCTCAAGGGCGCGTGTAAGCTCTTCGTGGTGGCCCATGTCCGAGACTGTGATGGGACTCCTTGCTATTCGCTCTGTGACATGCCCGTCGTTCCTCCTGCTGAGAACTTCTTCACCGTGCCATCAACACTGTATCACGCCTGTGCGAAGGTCTTCATCGGCTGTCACAGCGACGATGGCTTGAAGCTCACCGGAAAGACGGTGACCCTGCACGATGACATGAGGTCTTACTATGGGATGTGACAGGAGATTCTGATGAAACGAAAGATGGAAAATAGTTTCCTCAGCGAGAAGTTCTACGAGTCTACCTTTGACACGGAGACTGGCACGCTCGTAAGACAGATCCAGCTGGAAGAGGAGTCAGATCGTTTCTGCTTTGGTCCAGAAAGAATCATCAGAGCATTGTTCAAGGACGTTGTCAAGCTTGATGAGTTCAACGTTCTTGGCTCTGAAAGGGATCAGGTAGAGAAGTGGAGAGAATTGTTCGGTCATCGAACGTTCCCCTTCTCTCCTAGTCCTGAGACCCTTGACATCAGCATCACAGGCTGGTGCAACTTCGGATGTGCCTATTGTTACCAGGACAGCACTGTCAAGAAGAAGCATGCGTCAACATCTCTAGTCGCACAAGTGCTCAGCTCGTTCAAGGTCGCACCCTACCAGGTCGCGATCGGTGGTGGCGAACCCACGTCGCATCCAGACTTCCCCACAATCCTTGTCAGCGCCCACGAGTTGGGAACGGTGCCGAACTACACGACGGCAGGCCACATCTTCAGAGAAGACGTGATTGAGGCGACCAACCTGTACTGTGGTGGAGTCGCCCTCACATACCACGCCTTCAAAGGCATCGAGTACTTCAGGGAGACTTACAAGAAGTGGCGCAAGGCGATAAAGAAACAGCTCAACGTGCATCTCATAGCTGATTGTGACGTCGCCAGCAATCTCATTCAGCTCACTGAACTCCAGGGCTCTGAGAGCATTGGAAAGTTGAACATCGTTCTCCTGAGCTATTATCCGAATGTGGGTCGCGGATCGATGGAACGTATCATGCCCAAGCGTGTATACAACATCGAACTGCCGGTGGCAATCAAACGTGCCATCGACAAGGGCGTCAACATCGCCTTCTCTGAAGGGTTGCTGCCCTATTTCTTCAGTAGGCCTGAAGTTGGCGTTTCGACTGCCTTCGCATGTAAGGCAGAAGGATATTACTCATGCTATGTCGATTCCAAGGGACAGATGTTCAAGTCAAGCTTCAAGGCTAATGATGAAAAGCCCATCGGCTCACTGTCTGACGGAGACCTCCAGAGCAAATGGACACAAGGATTGGGAGAAGACTGGCGAACGTCACCTCACCATGATGCATGCGAGAATGGTTGCAAGTTCCAGGACATCTGCTCCATTCCCAACATCCACAGCTATTTGACGTGTGACTTTGCGCCACACAACGCTGGTAGTAAGAAGCAGCTGTTCACAAAATCGGCTGAGAGGGCCCGCCAGAAGGAAGCTGAGGGAGAACGGTTCTGGGCCTTGATCCACGCTCGTGACGAAGAATTGGGCCGGCCCATGACGCCTGATGAAATCAGAGAGCTTCGAGCAGCCCACAACATCCAAGACAACGAGGAAGAGGACTAGAAGACATGAAAAGGATCTTTATCAACGTCGGATTCATCACGAACAGTAGCAGCGTCGTTCACTGGTTCCCGCGTGAGGTGCTTGAGAGCCCAGATGTCAAAGCGTTTCTCGAGGCCTATGAGCTATCTGGCGGATACGTCGGAGACAACCTCTGGTCACGTGACACATGCGGAAGTTTTCTGAACTCTGACGAACAGTTCAAGCGTGTGCAGGCAGAGTTGCATGGTGATGAATATGGCAAGGGACCTGATATTGGTTCCCCTGAGAAGCACGTCGTTGTCATCTACGGTGACGAATATTCGAACATCACGTCTGACCTCTGCGAACTTCTTCGTGAGGCCTGTGAGAAGATGGGTCTCAACGGACATCAGAGCACTGAGTACAACTGAGCAGGTATGAACAAAAGATGTATTCCTGTTTCTAGTGGTGTATAATAAACCATAAGCAAAATAAACAGGAGGGAGTCCACGATGAGTCTTTCTGCAAAGAGGCTTGTTAGGATGGCGATGCTAAAAGGAGGAATCATTCAGTGCAGCGATATGCTGCTCCCTCTGAAGGCGAAGTGTTGGGCTCTCGCATCGGGCCGCAGCTCGGTGGAGGCCATTGAGCCAATCCAGAGCAAGCTCTATCATGCGCTGGACTTATTCAAGAGAGGAAGCATCGAAGAGATCTTTGATTACTTGGATCAGGCTGACAAACTTATCTACGCATGTCCGTATGCCGAGGTAAGAGATAGTGAGGCTGCTCGAGCGATCAGTGAACTGGCGTCGTACAGCAAGGCATTCCAGGACGGGGTGTGAACATGCCCATCACGACCATCACCACCACGAAGTACCATGACGATGGCAGTGAGGAGGAGGTCAAGCTTCCTGCAAAGTTCGTCCTTTGCGATAAGTGCAGAGGAAAGGGTACACACGTCAATCCCAACATCGACGGTCATGGCATCACCCAGGAGGAATGGGAACGTGACTTGTCCGAGGAAGAGAAGGAAAGCTACCTCTCCGGCGACTATGACGTCACGTGCTACAAGTGCAACGGGGAGAAGGTCACCAAGGTCGTGGACGAGAAGGCGATCAACGCCGTGGATGAGACAGCAATCACTCCCGCATTGAAGCCTCTCTATGACTCCTACCTTGAGTCTGAGCGGGAGAAGGTTCGTGAGGCTCGACAGGCCCAGCGCGATTTTGAGATGGGATATTAGAGTATGTACGATTTCGCTGCGGCGATCTTTACGATAATCTTTACCTCACTTGCCGTTGTCCTGATGGGTTTGATGGTGCACGTCATTTTTAGCATGCCAAGTCGGCCTACAAAGAGCATTGAACCTCAGACCATGACTTGTCAATGCATTTGCCCAGCTCTTGCTGAGAAAGAATAAATGCCCAGTCATCTGAATCATTCTCCCGGTAAGAACTTCTGTGGCCCTGAGAAGGAAGGACAGACGAATACGATGTTCGTCACTGAGACAACTTGCATCCACTGTCTCGATAACTTCCATGCTTTTGTGGCGAAAATCGCAGCACGACAGAAGGCGGCCCTCTCTGATGTTCTTCCTGATCCGACGATCTCTATCTCACCCACTCCGCCAGGTGTCTCAGCACTGATGTTCGACGACGTGATGCAAGACGCCCGAGAACTCGTTGTATCGATTCAGGTCAATCCGATAGAACTCGTGATTCGCCGGCGCATGGAGAAAGGGAACGGCGGAAAGCCGCTGGAGCCGCACCAGATCGTGCTAGCTCGGATATCCAGCAAATGCATCATCGATGCGCTTCTGACCAACGTTGCCATGATGATGGAGAGGGGTATTCTCAAACAACCTCTGATGGAGATGATCGATGTCAAAGATGGCTGAGAAGATAGAGAGAGAATCTCGCACTCGGATGCTCCAGGCATGGAAGGCCGCCAGGGATGCGACTGATGCATGGCATGTTGCGAAGGTTCGTCTCGCAGAGGTCCACCTCGAGAATGCCCAGAAATTGATGGAAGAGCTCACTGGTTCTGCTCGTGTAGCAGAACGTATCGATCTTGACGAGCTCGCAGCTGAGTGGAGCTCGATGAGAGAAAGCAAGCCTAAGGAAGAAGTGCTTGACACATCGAAAGGAGCAGAATGAAGAACTTCGCAGGTGTCAATGATTGCGACAACGAGATTGAAGCAGAACTCAAGATCGCAAGGCTTCCAGTGACGAAGCTGCCTTACAAGATGACGAGTGAGGTTCCGACGAAGATCGTATCCTTGTTCAAGAATTTTTCTTTTCATCGCGAATGGTACTACTGGTCTATCAAGGGACCCACTCCCATCGAGATGGCCAGAGAGTTATACGCTGATGCCGAAGGAAAGAAGAACGTCAGGGTCGCTGGACATTGTGGATGTCCTGGTCCTGAAGATCCTTGGATCGAGTACTATGCAATCGATGGAAAGAGAATCTACTCATTGAAGGACCAGAATGAATTTCTGACGTTTGCTGAGAGCAAGAGTGAAACCTTGCAGCGCATCGCCAAAGAGAATCTCGATGGGAGATACATCTTCTCTGACGATCGTGAAAAGATTGCTCATAGCATCATCGTTCCTCTGTATCACATCGATTCTCAGCTAGGTCTCTGCCTGTTCGCAGACATGCTCAGAAAATACAAGCTTCTTGAGGACAAATGACACCTATTGAACTGATCATCAAGGCAGTCAAAGACAATGGTGGCAACACCTATGAGGTTGGTGGAGCAGTCAGAGATCGACTACTCGGTCTCCCATCGAAAGACACTGACCTCCTCGTCACGGGTGT
>ERZ1292625.2154-Hain-H41-01um-R1-2154-length-19317-cov-8_pt1 | contig 19317 bp, 20 predicted proteins | sample MGYA00564400_ERZ1292625 | MGnify/ENA primary metagenome ERZ1292625 (study PRJEB36523, sample SAMEA6512639) | groundwater metagenome | collected 2019-01-08 | study: AquaDiva: Metagenomics assemblies of 32 groundwater samples
TTTTGGCCTCCTTTCAACTTTTTCCAGAACGACCGTTGCTCTTGCGGGCCTTCTTGTTTTGATTGCCGGTGCTACCGCTTTTGTTAATTCTGCCAAACAAAGACGCTCAGATTTAGTCAGGATTGTTTTTTTTGTCCTGGTTGTTGGGGTTTGTTTCGCGCTGATCTTCTGGCCTGCAATCAAAAGCCGAATGACGATTTCTTCCGATGAAGACGCGGTTGTGTTGCGAGGTTACTACAACCGCCAAGCCCTGGGTTCTGGATCCGGGTGGAACCTGGCCGGAGTTGGATTGGGCAACTTTACGGAATGGCTTATAAAAACGCACCCCGGAGAGGAGACATGGCGCTATCAGCCGGTGCACAACATATTTTTACTGGCCTACTCTGAAACCGGAATCTTAGGCTCATTGATGTTCTTGGGATTTTTATCGGCGGTTTTAGTGCCAGCTCTGCTTAAGTTTTTGCGTTTCCCGGAGTTAAACGCCGCCGTACCGATATTGGCCGCCTGTTGTCTTTTATTTTTGGGCCTCTTTGATCACTTTTCTTGGACATTGCAACAGGGGAGGATTGTATGGTGGGGTGTACTGGGTGCGTTGACAATACCCTGTAAAATGTCAAAATAGACCAATCTCTTGGTTAAGGAGGGTGTGATGAGGGTTGGTGATGCAGATAAGTTGGAACTGGTTTTCCGTCAGGAGTTGCAAAATGGTTTCAGGGCGGTTCTCGCCACGAATCGCCCAAAATACGAGGAGTTCTGTAGACAACTGGGGAGAATGCCCATCGAAAAGGGGTACTACTGGCAAGCCCTGGTTGACCTGGGTGTGGTGACCAACATGTCCGATCACGTCCGACCTCCTTCCAGCCCTTCAAGTGGACTTTCAGAGTAGGAGGAGGTTGACAACACAACAACACGGCTTTGTGGGTATGAGTTATACTCTACCAAGCCGTGTTTCTTTGCATATTTACTATAATAATAAGATAATGCAAGACATTTCGTCTTTTTATTTTCCCAAAAATTCGCTAAAATGATTTTATGCCGGAAAATCAGACAAATTTAGCGGATAAACGTACAGAATTACTAAAACAGATCAAAGACGAGGTTTTACAGCTAACCTCGTCTCCATTATACGAAGAGCGGACTAAAAATAATGTTTTTCCCGTTATTGGGGAGGGGAGCCACTATGCCAAGATTATGTTTATCGGCGAGGCGCCCGGCCGCAATGAAGCTGCCACCGGCAGGCCGTTTGTGGGCGCTGCCGGAAAAATCTTGGATGAACTGCTTAATAATGCCGGAATTGAAAGAAAGAGTATTTATATAACTAACATTGTAAAGGATCGGCCGCCATTTAATCGCGATCCTTTGCCGGAAGAAATAAAATCTTACGCGCCGTTTTTGAAAAGGCAGATAGACATTATCCAGCCCGAAGTCGTTGTAACTCTTGGGCGCTATGCGATGAACTATATAATGGAAAGTTTTGGGTTGTCATCGCTCTTGAAGCCGATTAGTCAGATGCGGGGACAGATCTTTGAAGCTAAAGCAAGTTATGGGCCGATAAAAATTATTCCACTCTATCACCCGGCGGTTGCGGTTTATAACCGCGCCATGAAAGAAAGCCTTCAGTCTGATTTCGGGGTTCTTAAACCGTTTTCCGGCTAATTTAGTATGGATGCATTTTTTAATTCACTACAGCAGCACTTTCCGTTTATTGTTGAACACAAGTATGTTTTCTTTTTTCTTGGCGGGGCAATTGAGGGGCTGAACACGATGATTCTTGCCGGTTTCTTGTATTCGGTTGGCAAGATCGCGTTTTGGCCCGTGGTGATTGCGCTTGTTCTCGGGTATTGTGTGCATGGGCAGTCCCGCTACTGGTTTGGACGCCTGGGCGGGGCCAGCTCGATTGAAGGCTGGATAAAAAAGAATCCCAAACGTCACGAACGTTTTGAAATGCTTAGAAGTTATTTTGAAAGATATAGCGGGTGGGTGATAGTTTTAACCAAAGCAACAATATCTATGACGGACCCGACAATTATCCTTGCCGGATTTTTACGCTATAACTTCAAGCGCTTTGTGTTATTTGATTTTATCGGTTCTGTCGGCTGGGTGGCGGTGACATTTTCTATCGGATATTTTTTCGGACAAGGGTACGAATCCGTTGCTTATTTAAAGAATATAACCTATGCGCTGATGTTCTTGGCCGGTGCCGTATTGTCTGCCTTTCTTGTTAAAAAAGTGTTCAATGATATAGGTTCTGCAATATTATCAATAACCGCCAAGTTTCAGGTCTGGAAAGATAAAATAAACAGACACATCAACAATATTCCTCCGGACCAAGAAAATTAGGCCTTTTGGGTGTGGATTGTCTTTACTTGCGGGCATGATATAATTTAGGCATCCTATGAAAGCTAACAATTTCGCGGTCGCCGTATTAATCGTCCTTGTGGCGGGTGCGCTTCCCTTGCCAGTTTCAGCAAAGACCGCCTCGCCGAATCGCTATTTCGTAAAGTCTTTATCCTCCGTCTGGAAGAACAGCTTTAACGCAAGGCACGTTTTTGATAATGGATTTTCGGCCGACCTCTCAGGTTATCAGTTGCGTTTGGCAAAAATCTTCGGTGTATCAGTAGAACCGATTTCACGCCTTTCAATTCTTGACGAGGGTCAGATTGCGGCTGGAACCTTGTCGGATCGCCAGAACAGACTTGTCCCGGCAGGGGAGCCTTGGAATATAGATTTGTTTTCCGGAATTAAATCGCGGAATGAAAAAGACGACCCGGTTTTAGTTGCCGTTTTAGATACGGGTATTCAGGTTTCCCACCCAGATCTTCAGCAAAGAGTTGCGGGTTGCCAAGACTTTACTCATAAATCGGGAATAAAAAATAACGAATGCGAGGACGTCAACGGCCACGGAACTCATATTGCCGGCATCATCGCGGCAGACGGCGGTAAAGACGGTTTAGGAATGATCGGTATGAATCCTTCAGCTAAACTACTTGTGCTTAAAGTGTGTGATGAAACAGGTTTATGTTGGGCGGATGATGTAGCCTCTGCGATCCGGTCTGCCGCAGAAGATGGTGCCCAGATTATAACAGTCAGTGTGGGAAGCGACAGTGAAAGCGTGCTTGTCCGGGATGCGGTTGAGATGGCTTCAAAGAAGGGCGCCCTAATTGTTGCGGCCGCCGGTAATGACGGATCTTATTCGGGAAGCCTTGATTATCCTGCCAACTATGCGGGTACGGTGAGCGTTGGAACGGTTGATTCTTTTGAATCAGTTCCGGATTGGAGTTCTCGAGGCAATAACAGTTCTACAAAACTGGGCGTCAGGGAAGACGGAGATCTTGATTTCGCTGCGCCAGGAGTTGATGTTGAGTCAACTTGGAACAATGGCGGATACGCCGTACTTTCCGGAACTTCTATGGCTGCACCACACATCGCCGGCCTCGCCTCTCGCCTATGGGATTCAAAAGCCGAAAATCCTGCAGAATCTGTAAGGAATCTTCTTGAAAAACTCGCCTCGGATTCAGAAACAGAACGCGCCGGATTCGGAATACCAACAGGAGTAAGGACGCAATGAAAATTAGTCACGTTATTAAGACGCTTATAACTTCAGATTTCTTCATGGCCGCAGGGTTTGCGGTTTTTTCGCCCGTGTTTGCCGTTTTCGTGACGCAGCAAATAGACGGCGCATCGTTGCGAACGGTTGGTTTTGCGGCCGCAATAGCCCAGATTTTTAAAGTTATCTTTCAGATTCCGATTGCCAACTATCTGGACAAAAATCACGGAGAATATGATGATTTTTATTCTTTAATTGCGGGGAGTTCTCTAGTGGCGCTTGTTCCGTTCCTTTATTTCTTCGCATCGCAAGAGGTACATATTTATTTTATTCAGGCACTATATGGCATTGGGCTTGCATTAGCCGTTCCCCCTTGGTATGCGATATTCACCCGCCACATAGACCATCTTAAAGAGAATATTGAATGGTCCCTTGAGTCGGTTGGTATCGGTATTGCAAGTTCTCTCGCCGCCGCTGTTGGTGGTATCCTGGCATCCCAAATCGGCTTTCGCCACGTCTTTCTTTTGGGCGGAGTTTTAGCAATTGTCGGAATGCTGTTCCAAATTTTTATATTTGCAGACTTAAAGGCTAAGGTTAGCCGAGGTATGGTCAAGCCGCAACCGGATCGTGATGTATAAAAAAAGAACGCCCGGGGTGGAGGAACCACCCAAGGCGTGCGGCCGAACGAGGCCGGTATTGGAAACGGGGCGTTGGGAGCATGCATATTGCAGGAAGTCTCGTTAGCACTTCAACTATCTGCAAGTACACGTCTTTGCTCCTGGGCGGGGCCACTTGTAAACGCCCGGCGGGAAATTAGAGCCTATTATACTATAAATTTTACCCTTGTCTACCATTTTGAAAGGCAAGCGTTAGGCGCTACAATGTAGATATGGCAAAAAGAATTCTTCTCGTCGGCGGTGGTAGTGGTGGTCATGCTTATCCTCTTATTGCCGTTGGGCGCGCTCTTCGAGATCAATCTAAAATCAGAGGCACTCCTGTTGAGTTGTGCATATTTGGCGAGGGTGGGTTGTTAAAAACGGCGGCCGAGAACGAAGGTATAGATTTTAAAAAAATATCAGCCGGAAAATTCCGCCGGTATTTTAGCCTGCTTGCCCCATTTGATGCTATAAAATCTTTAGTCGGCTTAATACAATCTCTTTGGAGTGTTCTTTGGTTTATGCCTGATGCGGTTTTTTCTAAGGGTGGGTACGATGCGGTTATGCCCTGTTTTTCTGCCTGGCTATACCGCATACCAGTTTATACGCACGAATCGGATACAGTGCCAGGATTGGCAAACAAAATTATCGCTCGCTTATCAAAGGTGGTTTTTGTCGGATTTAAGTCGTCTGTTGAACAATTCAAATCAGGCAAAGCCATAACTGTCGGCAATCCAGTACGAGCGGAATTATTAAACGGAGACCGTTCAGCCGCCCTACTATCGTTTACTCTTTCTCCTGAACGTAAAACAATATTTGTAATGGGTGGCAGTCAGGGCGCTCAAGAAATTAACAATATTATTTTAGAATCCGTCGTTGAGCTGGTTGCGCAGTACAATGTTATTCATCAGTGCGGCCAGAGTCAATACAAGTCCGTCTTTACAGAAATTGAGAAAATTACAAAAGAGGGAGAGGGCGAATACGGCTCTAATCTCAAACAAAATTATCGCTTGTTTCCGTTTCTTGACGCGGGGCAAATGGCGCTTGCGTATGCCGCTTCCGATGTGATTGTAAGCCGTGCCGGTTCGGGTTCTTTGTTTGAGATTGCATCACTGGGTAAGCCGGGAATTGTTATTCCTTTAGCCAGTGCCGCAAATAATCACCAGCTTGCAAACGCAATTGAATTCGCTAAATTCGGCGGGGTTATGATAGAGGGCATTAACATTACCCCGCACATTCTCATGAACCAGATCTCCGCACTTCTTGATCCGGCGCGCTACGCGCAAGTTAGTCAGCAAATCCGCCAATTCGCCACGCCCAATGCAGCAACGGATATTGCAACAACAATATTAGATGCTACTGTTTGAGACGAGTAAGCATTCACGCTACGCAGGCAATCCGCAGGCGAGCGAGCTTGGTTCCAAGAGCGAGCCGAGGCTAGCGCGAGCGCTCGCTGGAAGTGCGAGACGCGGCCTGTCTGCGTAAATGGTTACGAGTATTATGCTAATTGGTTTTGAAAAACAAAAAAAGTATTTTGAAAACGCCATTGCAAACGGCGCGGTTGCGCATGCATATATTTTTTTCGGTCCAGAATCAATCGGCAAGCGGATGTTCGCCCAGGAAATTTATAAAAAACTAAATAACAGAGAAAAAGAAGAGGCAGATGGCGACTTGCGCGTCATCTCTCCGCGAACAACAAAAGACGGCGACCCATCAACTATTCCAGTAGAAGACATCCGCGATTTACCTTATTTTCTTTCATTATCATCTCTGCCCGGGACGCATAAGGTGGTTATTATTGATAATGCAGATCGGCTTACTCTCGGTGCTGCAAACGCACTTTTAAAAACTCTGGAAGAACCATTGCCGCACCGCGTTTTCTTTTTGATTACTTCCCAGCCCGAAATGATTTCGCTCACAATCCGTTCTCGCTGTCAGGAAATCCGTTTTGCACCGCATGATGATAATGTAATTACCGCACAGGCAAAATCTGCCGGCCTATCCAATGAGGATGCCGAATTTATTGCAATGATTGCTCGTGGTCGGATTGGTATGGTGGCCGACCTTATAAGTAGTAAGTCTGTTTCTGTGTTAAAGAAAGACCTTAAAGATTTTCAGCAAGCCGCGGGAAAAGGGATTTTTCAACGTTTTGTTTTTGCAAAGAATGTTGCTGATAGCGGGCGCGCAGGGAAGTTGGTTGATCTGTGGCTTTCCTGGGCTCGTACTCGCGTTGTGGCAACCGACAAAGCCCCCGGCGTGCTCCATGCTCTAATTAAACTTTCTTATGAACTCTCCCAGTCTCAATATAATCAGCGCTTGGCGCTGGAAAGGTTTTTCTTGGTCATATAGACAAAAGGCACAAGTTGTGCTTAGATAACGGAACTCCAAAGGAGGAGGGTCATGCCCAAGATTGTCAACGATCTACGTAAGATTGCCGCTGGTTTCCCTGCCAGGAATAAGGCAGCACAGGATGCCATGCTTGGCAAGAGGGCGAAAGCCACCAAGGCGGCCGAGGATTTCCTTTTTCGAAAGACCGTCCAGGCAGCCGGGGAGGCGGCTCGCGACGGATGCCATCGGGCGAAGTATGTCCTCAGCGAGGTGTACTCCCCGAACGGTCACTGCGACAAGGACGACCATCGCGACGGCGCCCGCGATGTTGACTTCGCCAAACTGAAGCGCCGGCTACGGGAAGGGGGATTCAAGGTTTCCTCGTGTGACTGGGTCCATCTCTACAGCCAAAATGACGGGGACATGGGCACGATGTCTGTCAGTGGCGCCGAGATCGAGGTGTCGTTCTGAATATGGTGCCCTCACTCCTCCCCAAGCTCGCCCGACCAGACCCACGTTTGGTCGGGCGTTTTCTTTTTAATCAATTTTGGTTATACTGAACCAGGCTATGTATAAAGAACTTATTCAGCAAAGGAAGAAGGATTTTGATGCCGCCTTTGAATTTGCAAAGAACGAAGCTGCCGGAATCAGAACCGGTCGTGCAAACTCCTCACTCGTTGAAGATTTACCTGCGGAATACATGGGTTCCAAGCTTACGATTAAAGAGCTTGGTGGGATTACCACGCCGGAACCGCGCTTGATTGTAATTCAGCCATGGGATCCCGGAGCGTTAGCCTCAATTGAAAAAGCGATCCGAGACAGCTCCATTGGTCTTAGCCCGGTTAATGATGGTCAGGCGATTCGGTTAAATATTCCTTCGTTGACCGAAGAGCGCAGAAAAGAATTCATCAAACTTCTTCATCAGAAAGTTGAAGAAGCTCGCATCCGAGTCCGTCAGGTTAGGGAAGACATTTTAAAGAAGGTTCAAACGGCTGTACGCGAAAAAACCGCCCGCGACGACGATGTACATCATGCAAAAGACGAACTCCAAAAGATTATAGATGAGCTCAATAAAAAGTTTGACGATCTTGTTAAAAGGAAAGAGAGCGAATTAATGAACTCATAACGCATGTTTACCGCGATTATATTTTTGATTGTTATTAGTATTCTGATTTTTGTCCACGAAGCTGGCCATTTTTTTGCGGCGCGAAAAGCGGGTATGAAAGTTGAGGAATTCGGTTTCGGCTTTCCGCCGCGCCTCTGGGGGTTCAAGCGTAAGGGTACAATTTACTCAATAAACTGGATTCCTTTCGGTGGCTTTGTCCGAATCAAGGGAGAAGACGGCGACGATCGGTCTGAACCTGACAGTTTTACCGCAAAGGGGTTTTGGTCCCGATTGGGAGTCATTCTGGCCGGTGTTTTGATGAATTTTATTCTTGCGGCGGTTCTGCTTATGCTTGGAAACGCCCTTGGATTGCGCATCGGGGTTTTTGATGAAGCGGTGGCTTCGCGTGCTCGCGATCTGAAAGTTCAAGTTCTTGAAGTTTCCGCCGATAGTCCGGCACAAACTGCCGGCCTTCAGGTTCTGGATGAAATCAAGGGACTTAAATCTAACGGCAAGTTGCAGTCGGTTCTAGCACCAAAAGACGTTCAAGATTTTGTGGGTGCTCACAAGGGCGAAGAAGTTTCAGTTGTTGTTAGGCGTGGAAACCAAGAAACTGAGCTACCAATAACATTGCGTAAAGATCCGCCGGCTGGCCAAGGGTCAATGGGTATTTCAATGGCCTTAACCGGCGTGGTATCGTATCCGTGGTATGAGTCGCTTTGGCGCGGAGTTGAAGATGCTTTTTCTTTAACAGTAGCCACCGTCAACGGGTACTGGATGTTAATTAAAACTCTTGTAACCGAGGGCCACCTTTTGGCGGAAGTTTCAGGGCCAATCGGTATTGCCCGCTTGACCGGACAAGCCGCCCAAGTCGGAATCCCGTATCTCATCCAATTTGTTGCCATGATTTCTGTAAATTTGGCGGTTCTAAATGCGGTTCCATTCCCGGCGTTGGACGGCGGGCGCGCACTATTATTGATTATAGAAAAATTCCGCGGCGCACCGTTGAACCGGAAAGTAGAAGGAACCATTAATGCGGTTGGATTCTTAGCCCTGATCGCACTGATGGTATTTATCACAGCAAAAGACATCGGCAGGTTTTTCTAATATGAAAGAAAAAGAATTTATTAAAAAGGGTTTAACGAAGAAATCAGAAAACATCTCTGACTGGTATCACGATATAGTTTTACGCGCGGGGCTCGCTGATTATTCAGAAGTAAAGGGCTCCATGATTATTAAGCCTTACGGTTATGCGATTTGGGAGCATGTTCAGCAAACTCTTGATTCTTGGTTTAAGGAAGGGGGTGTGCAGAACGCCTATTTCCCGCTGTTCATTCCCTATTCATTATTGAAGAAAGAAAAGGAACACGTTGAGGGTTTCTCGCCGGAACTTGCAATTGTTACTCATGCCGGTGGAGAAGAGCTTGCTGAACCGCTTGTGGTACGTCCCACGTCAGAAACAATAATGTACGAAACGTTTTCAAAGTGGATTCAATCGTACCGCGACTTGCCACTCCTCATTAATCAATGGTGTAACGTGGTGCGATGGGAAAAACGCACGTATCCATTTCTGCGCACTACAGAATTTTTATGGCAAGAAGGCCACACGGTTCATACGAGCGAAGAAGGCGCGATGGAGATGGTTCTCAAGGCGCTTGGCTGGTACAAGAAGTTTTACAAGGAGCACTTCGCTATTTCACCGTATGTCGGCTTGAAAAGTGGCAGCGAACGTTTTGCTGGAGCAAAGGCTACTTATTCTGTGGAGTTGGTGATACCCGACGGCAAAGCGCTTCAAGCGGCTACCTCGCATAACTTGAGCGATCATTTTGCAAAAGTTTTTGATATTCAATTTTTGAATGAAAAAGGCGAAAAACAATATCCCCACCAGACCTCCTGGGGCCTTTCCACCCGCTCCATAGGTGGTTTGATATTAAGTCATGGGGATGATTCAGGTCTCGTTATGCCGCCTCGTGTTGCGCCATATCAGGTTGTGATTCTCGGAATAGGTTCAGCTGAAGATCCCGAACGTAAAAATATAGAAAGCGCTATTCAAGATTACGCGGCTGGACTTAAAAAGGCCGGTATACGGGTTGCCGTTGATATGGATACGGCGCACTCTATGGGTTACCGGATTAATGAATGGGAGTTGAAAGGAGTTCCAGTCCGGCTGGAAGTAGGTAAGCGCGAGGTCGCGGATGGCAAGGTAACCGCAGTCCGTCGCGACACATTTAATAAAAACCAGCTTAGTGTAAAGAATCTTGTTTCCGAAACAGAAACACTTCTTAACGAAATCCAGGCTGACTTACTTGCGCAATCAGAAAAAATAAAACGCGAGCTTACTGTTGATGTCGCCAGTTACGATGATTTTAAGAAGACTTTGATTGAGCACCGTTCATTTATCCGTGCGCCGTGGTGTGAGGATGCGGCATGCGAGGCAAATATAAAAGAAGAAACGAAAGCAACTTCTCGCATTCTTGAACTGGATCAAATAGATCAAAAAGAGTCTCTTTCATGTTTTGCATGCGGCAAGCCTGCCTTTCGCCGCTGGCTTTTTGCACAAGCCTACTGATTTGACATTTAGGGAAGATCAGAGCTAAATATACAGAACTCCAAAGGAGGAGAAATGAACGACCGAGCCAAGATGTACGCGGTCATAGAGTGGAGCGACACTCTTGGGCGGGAGCCGAACTGGAGAAGCATCGCCGACGTGACAGAACTTGCTCCATGGGCGATGCACGACCTGTTCAACTACAACCAGGAGGTGTTTGAGAAGCAGGCCCGTCAGCGGGTATCAACCCTGGTTTCTGGAGCAATCTTGAACGGCAACTGGGACGGGGCGTACTACATCGCCCACAAGAACAATATCCGAGATGCGATCCCGGCCACTCAAGACACCGGTGTCCGCAAGGTCGGACAGATGCTCTGTGAGCTGATGGGGGCGGTGGAGAACGCCTGGGGCGGAACGGCTCGCCTGATCGTTTTCTACGTTGAACCGAAGCGCTAGTCACGGGGTGCGTTGTTGTCGGAAGTTCCGGCCGGCGCACCCCTGTTTTGTTTTGATTTTGTATAGACAAAATCAAAACAAGCAGAATCGCCGCCGACAGGCTTGAGCGGTTCTGACGCTTCACGCAACTTTTGATTGTTAATGGCTATTCTGTTAAGGTGGGCATGTCATTAAACTCATATGTTAAATAAGTTTTTCGGAGTTTGGTCAAAAGATATCGGCATTGACCTGGGGACAGCCAATACCTTGGTCTATGTGCGCGGAAAAGGCATCGTGATAAACGAGCCGTCTATTGTTGCGATTAACCAAAAAACCGGAAAAATTTTAGCTATCGGCGGAGAAGCGCGTCGTATGGTTGGCCGCACGCCGGGCTATATTGCGGTCACTCGGCCGTTAGTCTCCGGCGTCGTCTCTGATTTTGAAGTGACCGAGCAGATGCTGAAGTATTTTATAGATAAGGTTCACAAAGAAGGTTTTTCACTTGTTCCGCGTCCGCGCGTAGTAATCGGCATCCCGTCCGGCGTAACCGAGGTTGAGAAGCGTGCCGTGGAAGACGCAACCTACAACGCCGGCGCACGCGAGGTCTACTTGATTGAAGAACCGATGGCGGCCGCAATCGGCGCGCGCCTTCCAGTTCACGAAGCGATCCCGAATGTAATCGTTGATATGGGCGGCGGCACAACGGAGGTCGCCGTTATTTCAATGGGCGGACTGATAGCCTCTCGTTCTCTACGTGTGGCGGGAGATAAGTTGAACGAGGATATTATCCGCCACCTTCGGGAAGAAAGGAACTTACTGATAGGCGAAACAACCGCCGAAAATTTAAAAATTATGCTTGGTTCCGCGTTTCCGCTGGAAGAAGAAATTGAAGGCGTTGTCCGCGGCCGGGATTTGGTTTCCGGTTTGCCGAAGGAAATTGATATTAATTCCGAGGAAGTTCGAGAGGCGATGCACCGATCAATCCGGGGCATAATCATGGCAATTAAAAACACGATTGAAGAAATTCCGCCCGAACTGACTGCCGATCTGATTACCCGGCCAATCTATCTTGCCGGCGGCGGAGCTCTTCTTCGCGGGTTAGATCAGACTATTGCCAGAGAAATAAAACTGACGGTGCAAATTGTGGATGATCCGTTGACGGCGGTTGCGCGGGGTTGCGGCATGATTTTGGAGAACATAGAACAGTTAAAAACGATGCTTGTGTCCACTCAAAAGGAAGGATATATTTAGCGCATGTCTCGCCGTAGATATCGGCCCATTATCATTACTATCGCCGTTATATTAACGGTGGTTTTGGTTAACTCGGTTGCCTTCAATGGACGTGCCACAGACCCATTAATAAAGATATTATCTCGTCCACTGGGTTATATTTGGAAGGAGCTTACGATTCTTCAAACATTTAGCCGTAATGTTGCTGAATGGAATCGGTTGTCTAAAGAAAACAGCCGCCTAAAGGATGAGAACGAGCTACTCACCAGCCGCCTGGCTCTCCAGGAGGAAGTTGAGCGTGAAAATTCTTACTTGCGGGATGCCTTAAATCTTCCCTCACAAATTAAAAGCGAACTTTCTGAAGCGGGGATATTTGGCGTTGTTTTTGGACCCGAAGGGTATAGAACACTTTTAAATAAAGGAGAATCCGATGGAGTAAAAATTGGCTCTATGGTCATAACCCCCCAGGGAGCAATCGTCGGATCCGTTGACGAGGTTGCGTCTAAAACAAGCAGGGTTAGGCTCCTGCAGGATCCGGCGTTTGAAATAACCGCATCCATCATCGGCAGATCTACGGTGGGTATAGTTAGGGGTCTAGGTGAAAACGGATTACGGCTTGAACTTGTTGCACAAGGCGATGAAATAGCCGAGGGCGACGTGGTGATTTCAAGCGGAGCCGACCAATACCCGGGAGGCCTTGTTTTGGGCACCGTAAGCCATATCGTTAAAAATGAAACCAGCCTGTTTAAAGAAGTCCGCATTGCGCCGGCGTTCAGAAATCCGACGCCGATGAAAGTTTTTTTCATCCGCTAAATTTATTATGTATTCACAGACCGTTTTAACTGCTGGGGCGGTATTTATTTTAGGCGCCATTCTGATGGTTCTGGTTCCGGGCGTGTTCGGTGTGTGGAGCATTGCCGCAGTCCCGATAACCGCTGCATCTGCGTTAATTTTTTTCGGCCTTTCCGCAGAAAACATTGTCGGTATGATGCTTGCTTCGGTTTTTCTTGAAATGTTTGCTGGTCTGCCCCTCGGAACTTATCCGGCGTCCGTTGCGATAGCCGCGCTCGTTTTAATGCTCGCAGGAAATATTATCCGAACCGAATCCCTTAAATCCCTGTCCAAGTTAGAGCCTTCGCAAATCGCCGGCGCCTTGGCAGTAGCCTACGTTTTGACCGTTGTTATTTTGGTTGTTTCATATTTAATCATGGCGTTGGCCTACGGATACGGATGGTCTTGGTCGGCAATGACTCGCGAGTTGTTTAATATCGGGGTTTTTACTAAAACAATCCTGGGTATTTTGTTTTCCTGGGCTTGTTGGCGCGGAATCCAACACCTGGTTAGTTTCCGCCGCGATAAGTGGTAACATAATCTCTATGTCTTTTTGGCACCGAACAAAAGAATACAGCGTCTCGGTAAACCATGACGACTGGGTAACGCCGGAAGAAACGCTTGTTGATGCGGGCAGTTCTTTCGCCAATATAGAACAGCCGATATCATCATCGGTATTCACGGTAACCGGGGTTTTGGCCGTCTTGTGTGGTCTGGTTATCCTGGGCGGAACGGCCTGGAGCGCCGTCATTAACTATGACGAATACGCCGATCTGGCTTTTCGCAACACTACCATTCAATTTTCCGTAGCTCCGCCAAGAGGAGTTATTCTTGATCGCGGGGGTAAGCCGCTTGTTAAGAATGTTCCCAGTTTTGATATTTTGGCCGTATCGCGCGAATTGCCGAGGGATTCTGCGGTTAGAGAATCTTTGATTCAGGAACTGTCAGACGTGCTCGGAATACAGGTGTCGGATATTCATCTGTCCATAGAACAAAACATACAGAAGAGTTCGGTATTTTTTATAGCTACTGATATAGAAAAAGACGCCGCCCTCGCATTAAAACGCCTAAACCCAAATGGCATTTACGTGATAACCAGTACTAAGCGCCAATATCTGGACGGTTCTCAATTTTCCAGCATTATTGGCTATACCGGCCGCGTTGGCAAAGCTGATTTATCGCGCGATCAATACTATCTGCCTTCAGACATAATCGGCCGGTCTGGTATTGAGTCGGCTTATGAAGAATATCTCAGAGGTTCTCATGGCCAAATCCTATTTTCTCGCGACGATTCGGGTCAGGATGTACAGGAGCCGTCGCAGGGAGATACGGTGGTTTTAAACATTGATGGCTATGCCCAGAAGTCTCTCTATAACGCCATGTTCAATGTCCTGCGCGAGTCGGGGCTTGGCAGTGCGGCAGGAGTAGTCCAGGACCCGCGTACCGGAGCCGTCTTGGCCATGGCAAGTTTCCCGGGATTTGATAATAATATTTTTTCCAGCGCCGTGTCGGAGGCGCAATTTAAAAAACTCTTTGAATCCAGATCGCGTCCGCTTTTCAACCGTGTAATCAGCGGCAATTACAACCCCGGCTCCACGATTAAACCATTTATTGGCATGACGGTTCTTCAGGAAAAAATTGCCACTCCCTCGGATGCTATTCAGGATTGTATCAGCATTAGTATTCCAAATCCGGCCAACCCGGAGGATCCGTATGTATTTAGAAATTGGCGAGCCGAAACCGGTCTTTTTAATCTACGCAAAGCGATCGCTAATTCATGTAACATATATTTCTTCACTTTTGCCGGCGGATACGGCCAGGTAAAAGGTCTGGGCGCTGAAAAACTTACGCGCTATCTCCAGAAGGGTTTAGCTGGTCAGATTTTAGGAATTGATTTGCCGGGAGAAGAATCCGGTTTTATTCCCACTCCGGATTGGAAGCTTGAGACCAAACACGAGCCCTGGTATCAAGGCGACACTTATAATATTTCTATCGGCCAAGGGGATCTTTCCGTAACCCCCCTTTGGATTAACAGTTATATCGGCGCGATAGCAAACGGGGGAACCATCTGGTCTCCGAGAGTGGCGCAAAGAATTTTAAATCCCGACGGAAGCATAAAGAATACGATTGAATCCGAATCCGCCAGACGGCTGCCTTTTGATGCATCGGTGATTTCTGAAATGCGCCGGGATATGCGAGAAACAGTTTTAGCCGGTACTGCTAAAATACTGGCAAATCTTCCGGTTACTTCCGCCGCCAAAAGCGGAACCGCAGAAGCAAGCGGCCAGACGGTGAACTCTCTACTAACGGCATTTGCGCCCTATGAAAACGCAGAAGTGGCTATAACGGTTCTTGTAGAGGGTTCGGTTTCAAACCAGGGTTATGCCAGCCGCATCGTATACCAGTTTTTGAATGATTATTTTACAAAAACCCCTGCTCAATCTCCCCAACCGGCTCAATAGGGGTGCATAACCCGGTATGGACATTTTGTGCGGGTGGATGTAAACTGTCGAGCTAGAGTGTTGTATAAGAATCGTCCGCGAATATCGCGGGCGAATGTTGTAAAAACCACACAAACTATTATGGCGAGCCAATATTTCAGCCAGGAAGGCCTAGAAAAACTAAAATCTGAATACGAATATCGCCTCAACGTTTTGCGCGTTGAAATTGCTAAGCGCCTAAAAGAAGCAAAAGAGCAGGGCGACTTATCAGAGAACGCCGAGTACTCCGAAGCAAAAGAGGCACAAGCGCTCAACGAGGGTAGAATCGAAGAGATAAAGGGTATCCTTGAGAATGCGGTTATCATCAAAGAAAATCACAAGGGCGGGACCGTAACCGTCGGCTGCACGGTTGTTGTTGACTCAAAAAACGGCAAAAAGACCTACACCATTGTGGGCGCCGCCGAATCAAATCCGGTCGAAGGTAAAATCTCAAACGAATCTCCGATGGGCAGCGCATTTCTCGGTAAAAAGAAAGGCGATACCGTTCAAGTTAAAACTCCAAAGGGCGCGGTTGACTACAAGATCGTGGAAGTAAAGTAGTTTGATTGCAGGCAAGAATCATACCCTTTCGCCAGACCAGCTCTCATGCCGCTCCTGCGGCGGCCTGGGGCCTACACACTCGGCGGATTGCGGACTGGTTGTTTCGCCACAAACCATTATACCAGTCCGACCAAGCCAATCCGCCTCCGTGAGTTCGGCGAGAAGGGCATGACTCTTGCCCACTTAGCCCTCTTGACACCATATGCCGTTATGCTATAATGGTCCTAGTTTAGTTCTTTATACATTCGGGGCCCTTCCTCCTGGGACCCGAAAAAAGCCAGTAATCATACAGTATTCAGGGCAATTAAGTAGTATCTACAAGGCCCTTATAAGAATACAAGAGAATAATGATCAGATTCGGTTTGTTGGCTTTTTTCGGGGATCCTAGGGGTGTGAGTGATGCCCGAGTGACCTTGATCTGGTGTCGCAGTTGCTGGTAGCCCTTGCCGGCTACTACACAGGAAAGACCCATTCCTGTGGCAGATCCGGCTGGTCGTTGCTTCGCGAGGTAAGGCTCGGAACGCGACGCCCAGTTCGCCATCATACATCTTCAGTTCGTTCCGTCGTCTGTCGTTTCCCTGGCTAGTCTCACTGGTTTCGAGCTCGGTGGTCGTTCGTCGTTCCTCCTAGTCGTAGTGGGTTCGTGTTCGTACGCACTGCCGTTAATTCTCTCAATGAGCCGCACGCTCCTCCAGAGTCCGAGTCGTACCGTTGTACGACTCGCAGGCCTTCGGTCTAACCAACCGAGGGCTTTTTTGTTTGAATTTTAATACAGCTTGCGTATAATGGGTCTATTATGCCATTGGATGATATTCGCGATGCTCGGCTAGAAAAACTAAAGACTCTCCGCAAGTCAGGCGTGGATGCGTACCCGGCTAAGTCTTGGCGCACGCACCTTATTTCTGCGGTGCTTGCCGATTTTGATACCTTTGTCGCCGATCGCCGAACTTTTGTACTTGCCGGGCGTGTCATGGCTAAGCGTGAGCACGGTGGCTCAACTTTTATAAATATCCGCGACGGGAGCGGTTCCATTCAGGCCTACTTCAAACAAGATACGCTTGGCGACCACGACTATAAGTTTTTTCTTGAGACAACCGACATCGGGGATTTTGTAGAAGTTTCCGGAACTCTTTTTAGAACTAAAAAAGAAGAACCGACGCTTGAAGTTGAAAAGTATCGTCTTCTCACTAAAACTCTTTTACCCTTGCCGGAAAAATGGCATGGGCTTCAAGATGTTGAGGAACGGTTTCGAAAACGCTATCTAGACCTTCTTTTAAATGAAGAGGTACGCGAGCGTTTCCGTACTCGCGCCAAGGTTGTTAAAGAGCTAAGAAACTTTTTGGACGAGAACGGGTTTTTGGAAGTTTCTACACCTACGCTTCAGCCGCTCTATGGCGGAGCTTCAGCGCGTCCGTTCAAAACACACCTGAATGCTTTGGATATAGATTTGTTTATGCGTATTGCGCCGGAGCTCTACTTGAAACGTCTTTTGGTTGGTGGACTGGATAATGTCTACGAGTTCACTACTAACTTCAGGAATGAAGGCATGGATCGCGACCATAATCCAGAATTTTTTGCTTTAGAATTTTATGCGGCGTATAAAGATTTAGACTGGTGCATGAAATTTACGGAGGAAATGTTCCAGCGGGTGGTATCGGCGGCTATTGGTGGAACACTTGTAACCTATGAAGACAAAAATGTTCAATTTGGGAATAACTTTGACCGCCTGAAGTTTGCCGATCTTTTGAAAGAGTATACGGGTATTGATTACGACCATGCAACCGAGGATGAACTGGCCGCCAAAGCTAAGGCTCTTGGATTACAGATTGATAAAACAGTTACTAAGGCCGGGCTTGGCGATGAAATATTTAAAAAAGCGATTCGTCCAAAACTTGTTAATCCGACCTTTGTGACGGATTGGCCGGTTGAATTGCTTCCCCTGGCAAAAAAGACGGAAAACCCAGATTATGTCGGCGCATTCCAGTTTTTTGCCGGTGGGATGGAACTTATCAAAGCATTCTCGGAGTTGAACGACCCTATTGACCAGCACGAGCGATTTTCCGCCCAGGAGTCCAACCGCGCCAAAGGCGATGAAGAAGCACAACGCATGGACAATGATTATGTTGAAGCTTTAGAATACGGCATGCCGCCCGCCGCTGGCTGGGGGCTGGGCTTAGATCGCTTCGTCATGCTTTTAACCAACACCCACTCAATCCGTGAGGTTATATTATTCCCCCTAATGAAGCCGAGAGACAACTAACATGCTAGACATTAAATTTATCAGAGAAAACGTAGCCGCGGTTAAGAAGGCAGTTAAACAAAAAGGGTTGAAATTTGATATTGACGAGCTTATTGTTTCCGATGAAAAGCGCCGCGAGTTGATCCAAAAAAGCGAATCTATCCGCGCCGAGCAGAAAAAAACCCAAGACCGCGAAAAAGCGACCGTTTTAAAGTCAGAGTTTAAAGAACTTGAAGCAGAGCTGGAATCAATTGAGAGGGATTTTATGAAACTGATGGTTCAAGTGCCGAATATTCCTTCGGAAGATACTCCAGTTGGTAAAGATGAGAAAGATAATGTTGAGGTGTTTCGTTTGGGCGAACTTCCCGAGTTTGATTTTGAACCCAAAGACCATGTTGAGTTAGCTCAAAATCTTGATTTAATAGATTTTGAGCGTGGAACAAAAGTCGCGGGTTATCGCGGATACTATTTAAAAAACGAAGGCGCGCAGTTGGCGTTGGCACTTATGATGTTCGCGCTCAATAAGATGATAGCCAAGGGTTATCATCCCATGATCCCGCCGACGCTGGTGAAAGGCAACGCGCTTTTCGGAAGCGGATATTTTAAGGGTCTTGAGTACGATCCAGAAGTAGACGAAATCTACGAGATTGCCTCTAAAGACCGTGAAGCAAGCGGCGAACAGAGTAAAGAAAAGAAATTTTTAGTTGGTACTGCCGAACCATCGCTTCTGGCTTATTATAGTAACGAGATACTGAAAGAAGAAGATCTACCCATTCGCGTGGCTGGATTCAGCCAATGCTACCGGAGCGAAATCGGTAGTTATGGAAAAGATACCCGCGGCCTATACCGTGTGCATGAATTCATGAAAGTGGAGCAAGTGGTTATTGCTCCTGCCGATGTTGCGGAAAGCGACAAGCTCCAACAGGAGATGACAGAAATTACCCGCGAGATTCACGCCAATCTGGGCTTGCCTTTCCGTCAGATACAGATATGTACCGGAGATATGGGTTTGGGTAAATATAAAATGTTTGATACCGAGGTCTGGCTTCCAGGTTCAAAGCGTTGGGCGGAAACCGGTTCGGCGAGCAATTTTTTAGATTGGCAGGCGCGCAGATTGAATATCAAATACACCACTAAAGACGGCGAAAAAAAGTTTGCGTATCTCTTAAATAACACCGCGCTTCCAACCCCGCGCCCGCTTATCGCCATCCTTGAGAATTACCAAACGAAAGAAGGCACCATCCGTATTCCCGAAGTTCTTATCCCGTACATGGGCGGCAAGATGGAAATTAGCAAAGCCACCTAATCCCCACTTCTCATCTATTTCACTCCGCAGGCAAATTATCTTCCTGCTCGT
>ERZ1292625.128-Hain-H41-01um-R1-128-length-124452-cov-11_pt1 | contig 19296 bp, 18 predicted proteins | sample MGYA00564400_ERZ1292625 | MGnify/ENA primary metagenome ERZ1292625 (study PRJEB36523, sample SAMEA6512639) | groundwater metagenome | collected 2019-01-08 | study: AquaDiva: Metagenomics assemblies of 32 groundwater samples
AATGAATCAAAATGTTCTTAGCAAGTTGTCCGTGGAAATGTAGCAGGATCACTCCAACCAACTAAAAAAAGAGCATCACAGCGTTGAGGTTGGGCAATTAAAAAAAGAACATACCGAAATACAGGGCAAACTAGACCGCCTGATGGATTTACGCTTGGAAGGTGAAATCAGCAAGCAAGAATTTGAAGCCAAAAAACTCCGCCTCAAAGACAGGCAGTACGAATTAAGTCAATTGGTGCTAACTTATGACAAAGCCGACGATGAATTCACTAAGCGTATAGAAATGCTACTGAATTTAGCTCACGAAGCGCCAAAAATATGGAGCAGTTCGACTATTCCGCAAAAAAGAGAGCTTCTCAATTTCCTATTTGCGAACATGCAATTAAAGGATGGAAACCTTTGTTATACCTTAAAAAAACCATTCGACAGTTTCCTAAATAACAACGACTGTCCCAAATGGCGGAAGAGGTGAGATTCGAACTCACGGAGGCGTTGCCACCTCGGCAGTTTTCAAGACTGCTGCCTTAAACCGCTCGGCCACTCTTCCACATCATAATCGCTCGGCTGGTTAAATCCGAGCGGTTTAACTTTTTTTTATCGCTCAAGCGCCGCTAGGCTGGCGCTCGGCCACTCTTCCGTTAGATTTTCTTAGCAGCAAAGCCGCTTAGAAAATATACGTCCGCCGAAGCTCCTGAGAGCGAAGGCTGGACTTTTACCTACACTACACACTCGCTTGGTTAGTGCTAGTGGCAGCAAGTGTTTTAATTATATATCCGGCTTTGTCAAACACCAACTTGACTTAAGAATTCATTTTATCAAAGAATTCGCCATTATTTTTGGTTTCGCCCAGTTTTTCCAGCAGGAATTCGATGCCATCCATAGCCCCCATCGGTGCCAGAATCTTACGCATTACCCACATCTTAGTAAGAGTTGCCTTATCAACCAGCAGATCTTCCTTGCGAGTACCGGACTTGGTAATGTCGATAGCTGGGAAGGTGCGTTTATCGGCAATTTTGCGGTCAAGCACCAGCTCACAGTTACCGGTTCCTTTGAATTCCTCGAAAATAACCTCATCCATGCGTGAACCAGTGTCAATCAGCGCGGTGGCGATAATGGTAAGGCTGCCACCATGCTCAATATTACGCGCCGCCCCAAAGAACCGCTTCGGGCGTTGCAGGGCATTCGCATCCACGCCGCCAGTCAGAACCTTACCCGATGACGGGATAACGGTGTTGTAAGCGCGGGCTAAGCGGGTGATGGAATCAAGCAGAATCACCACATCTTTCTTATGCTCAACCAGTTTTTTGGCCTTTTCAATCACCATTTCAGCGAGTTGCACATGGCGGGTTGCCGGCTCATCAAAAGTTGAGGAAACCACCTCACCGCGTACTGTACGCTGCATATCGGTCACCTCTTCCGGACGTTCATCTATAAGAAGAACAATAAGATAAGCACCTGGATGATTAGCAGTTATCGAATGGGCGATATTCTGCAGGAATACGGTCTTACCGGTGCGTGGCTGCGCGGTAATCAGGGCACGTTGACCAAAGCCAATCGGCGCGACAATGTCGGCAACGCGCATGGAAAGGTCTTTTTTATCAGGGCGGTCTTCGATCTCCAGCTTGATGCGACGCTCAGGATATAGCGGGATAAGATTGTCAAAATTAATGCGGTGGCGGATCTGTTCAGGATCATCATAGTTGATTTTATTAACCTTAAGCAGCGCGAAATAACGCTCGCCATCTTTCGGGGCGCGGATTTCACCTTCTACCGTATCACCGGTACGCAGGGCAAAACGGCGCACCTGGCTCGGGGAAACATAAATATCATCAGGTCCGGCAAGGTAATTAGCCAGTGGCGAACGAAGGAAACCAAACCCATCCTGCAACACCTCAACCACGCCCTCACCGAGTATCGGCTCACCCTTCTCTGCCTGTTTCTTGAGAATGGCAAAGATCATTTCCTGTTTGAGCATAGTGCTGGCATGCTCAATTTGCTCTTCTTCAGCCAGTTTTAACAAATCATCGGGGGTTTTTAGCTTAAGGTCTTGTAATTTCATGATTATACAAATAAATAAGGAGGGTTAAAACTTTAATACTAGTGCAGGTGGAAGCTCAAATATCTTTTTGAATCTACGGAGATGTAAAACGCGACTGGCAGAAAACCAGGGTTAACCTTGAACTCCGCTTATAATCAAATAATTTTTGTAAATAGTCAATGATTTATTTATAGGCGTAAAATCAACTCGCGGATTACATGCCTACGTAGCTTAGAACCTTATCTTTCATTGCTTTTACTCTATTCCCCCAAACTTCTGGAGATTCTTTTTCAAGATTTGACAATGCGGCTCCAACATTACCTTCGCTTTTACCTCTTTTCGATAGGGCAAGAATAATCGAATCAGCTACCCCGCTAGGCAAATCATAACGCATTGTAATTTCACTATTTTCTTTTTTAACATCATTTTCCTGATCAAACGCCTTCAACGGATATCCCTTAAGCTCATCCATTTTGGCAAGATGTTCTTTAATAGTATCGTATACTAACTCCGGGTGATGCCTATCGGTATGAGTTATAGTAATTGCCAATTCTGAGCCAGATTTAGTAGCTTTAGGTGGGCTGAACTCCACTTTTATAGGGCTAAGCACATGCTCAGAATCACCACTTGTCCCTTTTATAGGCTTTCCCGCAAGATAAGTGATAATGGCACTACCAGCTATGGCTTCCTCTACAAGATCCCTGTTCATAACGATTCCCAGACTAGTTATATGTTAGAATTTCTATAAATATGACTAAATATCAACTATTTTCTTAATTTTGGCAAATAAAAAATCAATTCACTTGCAAATGATTCGCAATTACATAAAATAAATCACATATGGATAACGAAAATAACAAAAAAACTCCTGCTGAAATAGAAAAAGCAAAAACTAAAAAGCAGCGCGCAGAGGATGTAGCCTACACCATGAACCATGCATTGGTATGCACTGGTATCGATGTGATTGCGGGAACTCCTTATATAGGAAATAAGATACAGCAAAAATTTGGCAATAAAAGTCAGTTGCCCAAATGGTATGCTGCCGAACTTATAGGAGATTTTGGCGCAATTCCTGTTACTATAGGAATGCAGCGTTTATTCCCGGGGCTAATGGCGCAGATTTCTGAAACTGTTGAGCCTATATTTAAAAAATCTTTTCAAAAAGGTGCGCGACGCGCTGCCAAAGAATGGGCAGAGAGGCATGGAGTTAGCGAAGATTCGGCAGAATATAAAGAGCGTTTTGATAAGGTTTATAAATATGAATTGTCGCATGCGCCACAAGCTTTAATCTGGGCGGTTTCATCTACCGTTTTAAACGTTGTTATGCAGTTAGCCATAGATAAAGAAAAAACACCCATCCGTCCTATTCTTGCCGGAAAAATTGGTGGTGCCGTGTTTGCTGCGGCAATAACCTTGGGAGCACGCACTATTTTCCCGCACAAAGCCGAAAAATTTGACCGTTTTGTCAGTAGAAAACTTATTCTACCTGCCGAAGAAGTTGAAGAAAAACTTGAGAAAATGGTAGGTCATCATGACGAAGATAACCGTAAAAATGGGCGTGATAAAAAAGATGATAGCTGGAAAGAGCGTATCAAAATAGGCAGCACAGCCACTACTTCCGAAATACGTATATAATAATTCTTTAAAATCACCGCAAACTGCGCTAAACACTCCTAAGCTTAATGCAATTTTATACGGAGAGTAAGTCAATGGGTGCAGCTAAAGAAAATTTTTGGTCAGATCGCAATTTTGCCCTAGAAGCAGTAAGGGTTACAGAAGCAGCAGCTCTGGCAAGCTTTGAGTGGATGGGCAAAGGGCAGGAAAAAGAAGCCGATCGGGCAGCGGTAAATGCCATGCGTCAGGCACTGAACGGGCTTTCCATTGATGGCACGATAGTTATCGGTGAAGGTGAACGCGACAAAGCGCCAATGCTTTATATCGGTGAAAAAGTAGGAAATGCCGCCGGAATCGGCCCTAAAATTGACATCGCCCTCGATCCGCTGGAAGGCACAACAATATGCGCGCATGGCGGAGCTAATTCACTGACCGTGATAGCGATGGCGGAAAAAGGCGGATTCCTGCATGCTCCTGATGTTTATATGAGCAAAATCGCAATTGGTGGTGGATTGCCTGATGGCGTTGTTGACCTTGATAATTCACCAAAACAGAATTTAAAGAACCTTGCCAAAGCAAAGAAATGTGAGGTTTCTGATTTAGTAGTGGTAATTTTAGAGCGCGAACGTCACAAAGAAATAATCGCTGGTGTGCGTGAAGCTGGGGCTAGAATCCAACTCATCCCCGATGGCGATGTAGCAGGTGTAATCGCAACCAGCCGCCCCAATACTGGTGTTGACATGTATATGGGAATTGGTGGCGCGCCCGAAGGTGTACTCGCTGCGGCGGCATTGCGTTCAATCGGCGGGCAAATGCAGGGACGTTTATTATTCACCGCTGACGAAGAGCGTGAACGTGCCAAGCGCATGGGTATTGAAGATTTCAACCGTAAATATCATCTTGAAGAACTGGCTAAAGGTGACGTTATGTTTGCTGCAACTGGTGTAACTGACGGCTCGATGCTGGGTGGCGTGCGTCGTTTTGCTGGTGGTGCTACAACGCACTCCATAGTTATGCGCTCAAAAACTGGCACAGTGCGCCTTGTAGAAGCGCAGCATAATTTCACCCGTAAAACATGGCTTGGCGGTGAAAAATAATAGCGAAGATAACATTCTCAAAATAACCTCTCCTTGCGATGGTTCGGTGATAGCAGAGCTTACTGTTGATAACGGTCAGACCCTTGCCTATAAAATAAATAGTGCAATACAAGCACAGGAAAGATGGAAGAACCAGCCTCGTCTGGCGCGTGAAAAATTGCTTATTGCTTTCAGCGAAGCTATAAATGAGAACAAGCAAAATCTAACTGAAATTATTGTTTACGATGCTGGTAAAACTGAGAAGGAGGCTGGCGTGGAAGTGGCTGGCGCAGCTGATATATTGAAAAAAACAATAGAAAATTCTGCGCTTCCTGAATTTGGCGGTATGGCGCGTTGCAAAGAACGCCCACCAGTTGGTGTAGTTGGGCTTATCACTTCGTTTAATTTTCCTCTGGCAGTCGCCCATTGGACTATTGCTCCTGCCCTGCTTGCAGGAAACGCCGTCATCTGGAAACCATCAGAAAAAACGCCTATAGTTGCAACTGCTATTAAAGAAATATTTGACAAAATCGCGGGTGAATTTTCTGACCTGCTGCAAATTTTAATTGGTGGGCGTGATATTGGCTCACGCCTTGTTTCACATGAGCAGGTTGACATGGTAAGCGCGACAGGCAGCGTTGCTATGGGGCAAGGAATAAAGTCAGCCCTTGCTCAGAAAAATAATAATAAAATTCCGCCAATCTTGGAACTAGGTGGTAATAATGGCGTGATTATTTCTGATAAAATTACTGCCGAACATCTAGAATTTTCGGTAAATTCAATCATGGGTTCGTTCCTTGCCACCAGTGGGCAACGCTGCACCAATACCCGCCGTCTTATCGTGCATAAAAATATATATGACAAAGTCGTTTCGGCACTGAAACGAAATATTGAAAATTTTATTGCCTCAGGCACGATAGTAAATCCGCTATCGGGCGCATCTAATGATTATGGCTACTCCGTACTGATTGATGAAGATAGTTTTGGGCGTTTTGAATCGGCAAAAAAACAAGCTATTCTTGAAAGCGGGGAAATATTTTTTGGTAATAGATTGCGCGTAAGTGAATCGTCCAATGTATATTTTGTTGAACCAGCGCTCGCGCTTATGCCAAAACAATCAGAGATAATGTATAAAGAAACTTTTGCACCGTTGTTGTTTGTTACGCCTTACGAAAAATTTTCCGAAGCAATAGATTTGGTAAATGCGCCAGAAAATGCTGGGCTAGTCAATGGCATTTATACCCAAAATAAAATCGAAGCAGAGATATTTTCCCGCGAAAATCAGGCAGGACACACCTTAATCAATTCGCCAAAAGGAACAGGAACACCAGCTTTCGGCATGGGCTTTGGCGGCAATAAACATTCTGGCGAAGGTGAAATCCTGAATAATGCCGACCCGCTGCAAGCCTTTACTAAAGCTGGAAAATTCAACAGGATCGCGGTTAATAGCGCGGTTGCGATGGATTTGTGATATAAAGAACCCATATAAATCAAAGCGTTATTAATTACAGAAACCTTCATAAAATCTTAATAGAAACTAATTCCTCCACATGCTATAGTTCAACTGTACTATAAACAAAAATATTGGATTGATCATGGCTTTATCAGAGAAAGAGAAACAAGATATACTTAATGCATTAGATGTTAGAAGGGAAGATTGGACTCCTGAAAAAGCCCATGATGTAATTGAAAACAATCCAGCACAGAATTTTATTGATAGCGGGGCTTATGATTTTACAAGGGAAGTTTTTAGAGTTATTTTAAATGCCTCTATTAATGGGAAACCAAAAAAAGGTCAGTTAGCGTTTAAAGGAGATAAAACTTTAGAGCTATTTGAAATAGCTAAGGTTGTAAACCAATTGGTTGAAAGCAAGATAACAGAAGCTGGGCTTGAAATTCCATGGCCAGAAGACTTTAGCGGAAAAAGCATAACTTATCGAGAAAGAAGAGATGCGGAAAAATCCCGCCAAACTGGGAAAGAAATATAAAAATCTTAGCAGATATTTAGTAATTCTACTCCAGCACCTTCGTGCTGTAATCAGTCATCAATTGCTTAGTTATTGCCAACAGTGATTTTCTGAATAAAACGATACCCGCAACGATTGCATCGCCAAGATTGACGACCGCGTTTGTTCCCATTTTTTTAAGAGAGGATTTTTGCACTTAGGGCAATTTTAATCTTCGGCATTCCTTTTTGCTCCATAAATAATTGATTTATACAGCATATATTACAAAAATAGCCACCCATTTCTTTAATTATGCCGATTTGTGATTACTATATTTAATAATTTCCCTGCCAGGTTGAGTATATAAGGCTTGCCGAGCTTATTGCCCCAAACGCCCATAAAAGCAGCGTTGCCCGTCTCGCGCTCACCAGATCTTTAATTGGCTTGGCGAATATAATCAGGAGAGGCAATAAGGGATAAAAATACCTGCCCTGAAACCCAACCACGGTGGGTGACTGGTAGCCTGTCCACTGCACATAAATCATGGTCAGCATCATTCCGAAAGTCATGCCAGCTACTATTAACAACAGAAATCTGGTTCTCGTGGATTGATACAATGGAATTTTTACAGGTTCGCTGGCAAGTATCGCTATAAACAATAATAGCAGAACCACTATAGGGAAAGTTGGTAGAGAAAATCCATTCCAATCCATATATCCAATCATCCCTATAAAATTATAGGGAATAAAATCCGAGGCAAAAATTGTTTTGAATAATACACTAGCGTAAGAAATTGGATTTTGCAGAATCCATGCTAACTGACCATCAGGCCAAACTTCTATGGCTTCTTTAGTAAAATATTTTGTGCCTGTGAGTATTTCATGCTTGGCAAATGCTGACCAGCCAAGCCCACATAATAGCGCGGGTGCTATAATGAGTATAGCCGTGCGCCAGTAATCCCCGCGCGAAACGAAATTCCCCTTCGGTATTAGCGTAACCAGAAATAATAAAGGTGCGTATGCCCCTTTGCACTGAGCCATTAGGAATCCCCATAACAATAATTGCAATTTGTCTGAAAGAGTAATAATCGCGTTTTTTCGGCATAAATTATGAATCTGGATAATGAAAAGCGCAGCACAGCCAATAGTTATGCCGTCGATATTCATACCGCTGCGATTATAAAACATGATCGGCAGCAAACCAGCCGCAGCTAACAGGATTTTATGTTCTGGCATCCTTGCTATAGCTGTAGCAAATAATGCCACGCTTAGGAAAAGTGCGGTCACGCGCAAAATATAAAACTGAGCTGGGTAATCAGGATTAAAAAGAACCTTAGATAATTTAAGCACCATACCGAAAGGTATATAAATAACCGGGCTATTTAAGGACAAAATATTTTGTTCTATATCAATTGTTCTTTCTTTTGGCTGTCCTGTTCCGATGGTTTTTACGTCAGCAAAGTTCCATGCTTTGCCTTGTTCATGGTGACTCTTACGCAGTACCCAGGCATTATCCGACCAAAGCGTAAGCGGATCTTCGGTGTGCGTTACCGGATTCATAAAAATACCCTGCGACACTTCAGAAGCACGGCGCACATGGTTATTTTCATCAATGCCACCAATAGGAGGAATATAAAACACCAGAAATAATCCGATAAGGAGAGAGAAAAAGGCAAAGATATATTGAGGTTTGCTGAGTAGCATTATTTTTAATCTTATGGCTGGGATTAGTTAGTGGCGGATTTAAATAGGCGATTTTTGTATTTTCTTACCATTAATGTTTTTATATATCAATATATTATTGTTTTAACAATGATATTATGCGTACGCTACAAATCGCTGCGTGTGGATTCTGTGGGATTAGGCACAATTATTGCTGTATCTCTTGTTAATATATAAATTTTGCAACAGGAGATAACTATGATAGATGCACTTTCTTCTTTTATATCATCAACTTCTAATGGCATCAATTCAAAGAATTCCAGCAATTATAAGGGGAATAACAGCTTTGAAGCATTGCTCACTGGCATTACCAACCATAACAATGTGCCGCAGAAGGCTGGCAGCAAGGCTGGTGATAATAGTGGTGAGCTATTAAAATATATCCAGCAAGTATGGATAAACCTTGATACTTCGTTGGTAAATATCGGTTCTGATTCAAAAAATACTAAAAAATATGGTCAAGTTAATCCTGTGGATTCCAATATAGACATAAATAACACCGAAGCTTATGAATCTATGCTGTCAAATGGCGGGCCTCTTCCCCGCTTCCTTCATGAAATGGATGTACGTTTGAATTTAAACGCAACGCAACGGCAAGCATTACGCGATATCGCTATGGAAAATAAAGATGTGATCAAATCGCCAGGTGTGGTACAGAAAATAGCGCTGCAATTGCAGCGGGCGGGCATCTACACAAGTTAGATTCATTCTGTATAATAATTATACAAGAATGAGTATGAAAATCGAGTCCGAAAGACCGATTTTTCGTGCCGTAGGCAGCGTATCTTTAAATAAGAACTGGATAGTTCTTATTTGGAATAACTATAAATTTAAACTATGGGAAAAATCGGTTGGAAGCCTTCAGTGATGGGGTAACAAAGGGGTGGTTTGTTCCTGATAAAAGGGTAGAGAAGCAAATTCATTGATTAGAATTCTCGACAAGTATTTATTACTCAGATACTAGATTAAATATATTTTTTTCTAAAGGAGTCTGGGTTTTCCATGCGTGATTTTCATTTTTCTAATATCTGTACAATAATTGGTTTAATACTTGCCTATATGTGGATTGGTTGGGACGGCGTTTTCATAGCTGCAATTCTGATTCTTATGGAAGTATCCCTGTCCTTTGATAACGCAGTGGTAAATGCGACAATCCTGAAAACCATGAGTGAGAAATGGCGTAAACGCTTCATGACCTGGGGCATATTGATTGCCGTGTTTGGCATGCGCCTTGTCTTTCCTGTTCTACTGGTTTCCTTTGCTACTGGTCTTTCCATGTATGATGTAAGCCATCTTGCTTTTAAAGATCCTGATGAATATAGTAAGCATGTCCTGGGAGCTAACGTCGAAATCTCTCTTTTTGGCGGGATGTTTCTGCTTATGGTGTTTATGCATTTCATTTTTGATGAAAGCAAGGAAGTGCATTGGATCGGTTTTCTTGAACGCAGATTATCGGCAGCAGGCAGGTTGAAATCGCTGGAGGTTATAATTGCTATCACGATTCTTCTTGTTATGCAGGCTTTGCTTCCTGAACAATCAAAACTTTCCGGACTGACTTCCGGACTGGTTGGGGTAGTTCTTTACATTACCATAAACAGTATCATGTCCCTATTTTCAGTCGATGGTCATCAAACCAATAAATCATTAGGTGTTTCCGGTTTTGTTGGTTTTATGTATCTGCAGTTACTCGACGCATCATTCTCTCTTGACGGAGTAATTGGTGCATTTGCTATCAGCAAGGATGTAGTCATAATTATGATTGGACTTGGAGTCGGTGCTATATTTGTGCGTTCAATGACAATATATATGGTTAAAAGGAAAACTCTTGATGAATATGTTTTCCTGGAGCATGGGGCGCATTATGGCATTGGCGCGCTTGCCCTCATCATGCTTGCCAACTCGATGCATCATATTTCAGAGGTAATTACCGGATTAATTGGTCTGGTTTGTATCCTGCTTTCCTGGTGGTCATCGGTTAAATTTAACAAAATCAATAATAAGTAAGTTATTGTTGCGGCGCAGCAATTCCGCACTTGTTAACCCTTTCTTAGCTGGATTGTGATATGATGATTAAATGATTGGATGATTAAAATAATGACCCTTAGTCATCCAATCATCTAGTTATCATATCATCTTTCTGGAGCAGTTATGCCGCAATTTAAAGCCAATGTTCGTGATTTCCAATTTCTGCTACATGAATATCTGAACCTGTCACAATATGCGCATGTAGATGGCTTTGCCGATGCCAGCGAAGAACTTATGACGCCAATTTTGGAGGCAGCTGCGCAGATGTGCGAGGAAGTGTTATTTCCGCTGAATCAAAAGGGTGATGTTGTTGGTCTGAAATACGAAAACCCTGCAGGATTGCCAGGGCGGGTAATCATGCCTGACGGCTTCAAGGAAGCCTATAAGCTATATGTCGATAGTGGTTGGCCGTCTTTTACCTGTGCCACAGAATATGGCGGGCAGAACCTGCCTGATGTTCTTAATATGCCGCTGATGGAGATGGTCTGTTCCGCTAATTTATCGTTCGGCTTAACTCCCGGACTAAGCCACGGGGCTTATAACGCGATAAATCTCCATGCCAGCGATGCGCTCAAAAATAAATTTCTGCCGAAGATGGTTTCCGGTCACTGGTCAGGCGTAATGTGCCTCACCGAACCGCAGGCCGGAACCGATCTCGGTTTAATCCGTACCAAGGCAGAACCTATGCCCGACGGTAGCTATGCTATTTCGGGCACCAAAATTTTTATTTCCTCAGGCGAACATGAACTGACGGAAAATATCATCCACCTTGTGCTGGCGCGTCTTCCTGATGCTCCTGCTGGCACAAAAGGTATAAGCTTATTTATAGTGCCGAAAATTATGGTGGGTGATGACGGTAGATTAGGTGAGCATAACAAACTGACCTGTGCCGGTATCGAGCATAAGATGGGACTTGCCGCCTCACCAACCTGCCAGATGCAATATGATGGCGCGAAAGGCTGGCTGGTTGGTGAGCCTAACAAGGGCATGAAGGCGATGTTTACCATGATGAATGCCGCGCGTTTATATGTCGGCGTGCAGGGGCTTGGTATTGGCGAAGTGGCGTATCAAAATGCGCTTGCCTATGCGAAGGATCGTTTGCAGAGCCGCGCGCTGACTGGTGCGAAAGAACCAACTAAACCGGCGGATCCGATTATCGTGCATCCTGATGTGCGCCGGATGTTACTCACCATGCGCGCTTTCACCGAAGGAGCACGCGCATTGGCACTGGAAATGGCACTCAAAATTGACCTTGCCCATCGCCATCCAGACGCAAGCGTGCGCGAAGAAGCCGATGATTTCGTGCAGCTTCTGACTCCAGTTGTGAAATCATATTTAACCGATGGCGGGTTTGATACAGCTAACCTCGCTGTACAGATATTTGGTGGTTATGGTTTTATCAAAGAATATGGTGTGGAACAATATGTGCGTGATGTGCGCGTAACCATGATTTACGAGGGGACAAACGGCATCCAGGCACTCGATTTAGTAGGGCGTAAATTACCACAGGCAGCGGGTAAATATCTGCGTTCATTCTTCCATCCGATAGATGCTTTTATTGCAAAGCATAAAGATAATCCTCTCATGGCAGAATTTATAAAACCACTGGCAAAAAATATGGAATATCTGCAACAGGCGACTATGTGGATTGCCACCGCAGGGCTTAAAAACCCTGATGACGCTGCTGGCGGCGCGGTGGAATATCAAAAAATGTTTGCGCTGGTTGCCCTTGCCTATTCATGGGCAAGGCAGGCAGAAATCGCACTTGGCAAACTGCAAGGTGGAACAGACAGGGAATTCTATGAAGCAAAACTATCCACTGCCCGTTTCTTTATGCAAAAAATCCTGCCGCAAACAACTTCACTGCTGCAAGCAATCACCGCTGGCAGCAAATCAATGATGCAGGCGGTTTTATAAGAAGGATATAGCTGATTAAGCATGTAATTGCTTAATCAGCTATAGAAAATCGCAAGCCGAAAGCGCGATTTTTCGCGCCGTAGGCAGCGTCAAAATGATATAATCATTTTGTTAGTTAACTATAATTTATTATTTCTTCAGCAAGTCTCGAATTTCTTCCAGCAGTAATTCGGAACGCGGTGGCGCAACCGGAGCTGCATCCTGAGTTTTCTTGAAACGATTAGCCTGTTTTACAATCATAAAAATTGCAAAAGAAACTATCAGGAAATTTATCACCTGATTCATGAATAGCCCTATATTAATAGTGGCATCACCAGCGTCTTTTGCCGCTTTAAGAGTTAGATGATCGCTTCCAGACAAGCTTATAAATATATTGGAAAAATCTATGCCACCCATAATTTCACCAATCGGCGGCATGATAATATCAGCCACCAACGAATTTACTATGCCTGTAAACGCCGCGCCGATAATAATACCCACAGCCAGATCCAGCACATTACCACGCGTGATAAACTGTTTAAATTCATTGAGCACAAAATTCCCCCCTATATTTGGTTATGCGAAGAAAAGTACCTTTTAAGTATTCGCTTTGCAATATTTTAATTTATCAAAAAATATACTCTGATCTGTATACAAAATGCAGATCAGAGTACAAATCAAAAGCGACGCGGGAAGAATGGAAGAACTACTTCTAATCTGCTATTGTTTCAAAGATGCGGCGCGTTCATTTGCCAGTTTTTTATCTTTCTCATTTAATGGCAGAAGTCCTTTATTAGTCAGATATCCATCCTTACCGATAGCTCCTTCGCTAACAATTTCCTTTGCGAACTCAGAAATACCAGGAATTTTGCCAAGATGGTCGCCTTTTACATAAACATAAAGGCTGCGTGATAATTTATATTTTTCATTTTCGATATTTTCCATTGACGGTTCCAGACCATCAATTTTACTACCCTGAACCTTGCTTTTGCTTTCTTCCAGAAAACTATAGCCAAAGATGCCCAGCGCGGTCTTATTGCTCACCAGCTTCTGCACGATCATATTATCATCTTCGCCGGAATCTATATATCTACCATCTTCACGTAACAACCCGCAAACTTTCTTACGTTCTTTTTCATCAGGATAGATTTTGGAAAATTCCGGGAAGGCTTTACAACCTTCTTCCATAGCCAGCTCAACAAAAGCATCACGTGTTCCGGAGGTTGGCGGAGGACCATAAACCTCTATATTCTGTGCAGGAAGTTCAGGAGCTATTTCATTCCATTTCTGATATGAATTCTTAACCGGTTTCCCATCTTTACCAGGAAGCTCACGGGCTAATGCCATGAAAATCTGTTTTTTGCTTATATTGAACTGTGGGCTTCCCTTCGCATTAGCAATAACAATTCCATCATAACCAACTGGTATCTCAACTATTTTGGTTACACCATTCTTCTGGCAGGATTCTTTTTCAGAATCAGTGATCGGGCGAGAAGCATTGCTCATGTCTGGTGTATCCGCGCCAATGCCACCACAGAATAATTTAAAACCTCCGCCAGTTCCTGTTGATTCAACAATAGGGGTTTTAAATTTGCCACCCTGACCAAACTGCTCGGCGGCGGCAGATATAAACGGATACACTGTGGACGAGCCAACGGCACGTATCTGGTCACGGGCAAAAGCAGGAGATGCGGTCATCAAAGCGGTTGAGGTTAGAGTCAAAGCCGCGATAAGATGATAAGGCGATATATTTAACATGGCGTATCCTTTACTTAAAGTTGAACAGGGAGTTAATAAGGTTCTTCATAGTTGATTAATGTTTTATTGATGTCATTATTTAACCGTCGAAGCGGCATAATACAAAATCTTTTTTAGCATAGTAGCTATGCTTATATTACAACGCAGACCTCTGCATAATACTTTAAAACTCTAATAATTTTGTTATTATTTCCGCATCAACAATTTTGTGGAGCGCAGTAAATCCGCTAAATCTACCCTGCCAGTTTCCATTCGCGTGACGGCGCAGGAAAAGCATGAATTACAGCAAATGGCGGGTGCTAAGCCGATAAGTAGCTATATTCGCCAGCGTTTGTTTGGGGATGCGGTGGCAGCACGCCCTAAACAATACCTCAAAAAACAACGGCAACCCAGAATAGACCATGTAGAGATTGCACGGTTGCTGGGGATGTTTGGTCAGTCGCAGCTCGCAACCTCTATGCTGGCATTGTCGCTGGCTGTGCAGGCTGGTGAACTGCAAGTGACAGCTGAGGTTGCCAGCCAGATAGAATGTGCCTGCAATGATATTAAGGATATTCGCTCTGCACTTGTCATGGCACTTGGCATGAAAACACAGGGTGGTCATGCATGATCCTCAATGGCAACCAGCGCGGTGGGGCTAAGGATTTGGCTCTGCACCTCATGAAAACCGAAAATGAGCGTGTGGAACTCCACGAACTGCGTGGCTTCATGTCCAATGACCTGATGGGAGCACTCGGTGAGATGCAGGCGGTGAGCCGTGGCACGCGCTGCAAGCAGTTTATGTATTCTCTTTCCCTTAATCCGCCTAAGGGCAAAAATGTCAGTGTCGCCGATTTTGAGCGGGCGATTGCCCAAGCCGAGGTAAGGCTAGGGCTTGTCGGTCAGCCTCGCGCCATTGTCTTCCATGAAAAACACGGACGCAGGCATTGTCATGTTGTGTGGAGTCGCATTGATATTACAGGAATTGGATTATCAAAATACCAATCCAATCAAAGGTAAGAAAAAAGATAAAGAGGGGATAGTTCATGATCTGATATTCAAACGCCGCTCTAAAAATACCGATCCGCTTAATGACCTTTGGATTTTGAGCGAAGAATATGTCCATTTTGATGGATGTTCCGAACTTGCATTAAACAAAATCACTGATTCTTCAGGTCAGAATTTGCTGCGCCATATAAGTGATGAAGAACTTGAGAAACATGGGGTAAAAACCGACAGAAGACCTGATATCTTTCTCTTTGCAAGTGAACGAAAATGCGTACTAATTGAACTAAAAGCACCAGATGTTGATTTATCATCGCATCTACAACAGATGATCAGGTTACGGCACAAAAGACCATATTTATACCTGTATTGTGGCTGGCATTGCTGGGGCAATTCTCGGAGCTTTCTTGAGCGACCGCCTGCGCAAATTGCGCTGGCTATTATTTATGATTGCCATCGGCTTTTTCTGCGTCGGTTTGCTGATTACGCCAATAACAGGGCAGATAGTTTCATTTTTTATCGGGTTTCTGGCTGCTTTTGCAGCCCTGTCCGATAAGAAAAAACGCTCCCTCATGAAAATGCTCAAACGCTTCAAGCATTTTAAGCAAACTGTTTTCGGATCTTCGACTTGGGCGAGTTTTGAGCATTTGAAGGAAAACAATCTGCTGGGCAAAGAAGGTTTGTTCCTTGGGATGTTCCGCCACCGCGAAGAAAACGGCAAAATCAGCAATGTGCCTTTGTATTATGCTGGCGACAGACACCTTATGACGGTGGCTGCTGCTCGTGGTGGCAAGGGTGTTTCATCGGTCATTCCCAATCTTCTCACCTACGAAGGCTCAGTGTTGGCTATAGATGTCAAAGGCGAACTTTCTATGATCACGGCTGCACGGCGTGGTCAGGGTGATACTGCGCGTAAAATTGAAGGTATGGGTCAGGATGTCATGGTGGTTGATCCTTGGGGCATAACTGATGCACCAGAAAATTCAGCCTGCTTTAATCCTATGGACTGGCTTGATCCCAATGATAAAGATGTCAACGAAAATGCTATGATTTTGTGGGATAGCATTATCGTTCCAAGCGGTTCTAAAGAAACCTTCTGGGATGATGAAGCCAAAGCCCTAGGCGTTGGGCTAACACTTCATGTGGCAACAGCAGAAAGCGAAAAACATAACCGCAATCTCGGTCGTCTGCGAGACATCATTGTTTCAAGCACCAGCCAGTTTGATGAAGTTCTCAATGATATGCTGGCTAGTCCTAACCCGATTGTCCGCAGCACCGCGCTACGCACTGCCAGTAAGGACATGAAACTCCTTTCCAATGTCTTAGCCACGCTACAAAGCCACACACATTTTCTCGATAGCGTTCGCCTGCGCCAGAATATGTCTCGCTCGGATTTCAAATTCGAGGATTTTAAAACTAAAAAGATGACGGTGTATCTGGTCTTGCCAGCAGACCGTTTGCAAACTTTTTCGCGGTGGCTGCGTCTTCTTATCCAGCAGGCAATCACGGTTAATGCCCGCAACATTGACCAGAAGCCAGAAAAGCCAATCCTATTTTTACTCGATGAGATGGCAGCTCTTGGTAAAATGAGTATCATTCCTCAAGCTTACGGTTTGATGGCAGGCTATGGCATGATTCTATGGTCTATCGTACAAAACCTCTCACAGCTTGAAGATATTTACGGCAAAGGCTGGGAGACTTTTATCGGGAATTCTGGTGTATTACAGTATTACGGCAGCCGCGATTTGAAATCTGCCGAATATTTTTCAAAGCTTGCAGGTGTTACCACCGCCGAGAAATTCTCATGGTCGCAAAGTATTAGTCGCACTTTAGGATTTTCCAAGAGTTATGGTTCAAGCTCTAGCACTTCAAATACATATTCCATGCAAGGCGGTTCTTCTTCCTCCAGCTACAGCACCAGTAAAAACGTTAGCGAAAGTGAATCGGATTCCGAAAGCGATAGCGAAACCAAGGATGTGGTGCAAAGGGCATTAATTCTGCCTGATGAATTGATGATTTTGCGACGCGAAGAAGCTCTGATACTGGTTGAGAATTTGAACCCAATCAAAGCCTTCAAAATCAAATGGTATGAGGACAAAAAACTCAAAACTCTTGGCGTTAATCTGGAAAGTAAAAAATCATAATTTTCTGCATAAAAAGCAGCTATTTAATCAACTAAAAACTTGGATTCCACCTCAAAATCGGTTATCGTTTCGTTCACTCTTTGTTCTCATTCTTGGGAAGCAAGGAGTGAGCGTGGGGGAATGCAAATAAATGAAAGAAAGGACACCGCCATGCGTAATACAACCACCTCACCAACCCTTAGTATCGATGTTAAACTCTATCAGCATTATCTTGATAATGCTGATCTCACTGAAGAACAAAAGCAGGAACTACTGCAAACACTCTGGCAGATTATCTGCGAATTCGTGCAAATTGGCTTTAACATCAGCCCTGTAGAGCAGGCGCAATATAGCAGTGGAAAAGACGGAATAATCGCCTTAACACCCAGCCGTGAGGATTCGCCTACGCTAGAGTATGAGCAAACACTACCGAATAAATTTGATGACAAAGGAGCATCCCCATGAAAGAGGCATTAAAACCCGAACAGCAAAAAGTATTGATCTATTGTCGTGTCTCGGACACTAAGCAGAAGACCGAAGGTCACGGGCTGGATAGTCAGGAACATCGCTGTCGCCAATATGCTTCCATGCAGGGATATGCTGTGGAACAGGTATTTGCTGATGACTTCACGGGTGGTGGAGATTTTATGCTACGAGCTGGCATGGTGGCATTGCTGCACCATCTGGATCGTCATGCAAAAACTAACTACATCGTGCTATTTGATGACCTCAAACGCTTTGCGCGAGATAGAGAATTTCATTTTAAGCTGCGAGATGAACTTGCACTACGCCATGCAAAAGTGGAATGCCTGAACTTCCGCTTTGAAGACACGCCAGAAGGTGAATTCATTGAAACAATTTTTGCGGCACAAGGTCAGTTGGAACGCAAGCAGAACTGCCGTCAGGTTATCCAAAAAATGAAGGCGCGATTGGAACAAGGCTATACCGTATTCAAGCCACCCGTGGGCTATATTTTCAAAAAAGTAGTAGGTCATGGCAAACTACCTGTGCGTGATGAACCCACCGCTACAGCCATTCAGCAAGCCTTAGAAGGCTACGCCACAGGTCGCTATGAAACACAAGTTGAAGTGCAGCGTTTTTTAGAAAACCATCCAGCCTATCCTCATAAGGATAGGCAAGGGCGTGTGCATCCTTCGCGAGTAAAAGAAATTCTGGTAAATTCCTTGTATGCTGGGTATGTGGAGCATAAAGCGTGGAATGTATCTTTACGAAAAGGTCAGCATGATGGGTTAATTACTTTAGAGACGTTTGAGAAAATCCAGCACCGTCTCAAAGGACACGCCAAGGCTCCTGCACGCAAGGATATTACCCTTGATTTTCCACTGCGCGGTTTTGTGTTATGTGGGGATTGCTCTCGTCCACTTACTGCCTGCTGGACGCAAGGAAAAACTAAAAAGTTTCCTTACTATCTGTGCTATTATCAGGATTGTGCATCTAAGAGAAAATCCATTCCCCGCGATAAGTTGGAAGGCGAATTTGAGGCTTTACTCAGCACCTTAAAACCAACACGGGAATTGTTTGATATTGCAACTGCTATGTTCAAAGATGCTTGGAATCAGCAATCCCAGCACACGGCGGAAATGCTGAAGGTGGCAAAGCAAAATATTCAGGCTATTGAAAAACAGATCGGGCTGCTGGTAGATCGTATCATTGAAGCCTCGCTTCCTGCCGTCATCGGCAAATACGAACAGCGTATTGCGGGACTGGAAAAAGAGAAACTCTTACTAGAAGAACGCTTGCACTCACAACACAAACCGCAGGGCAGGTTCGAGGAGTTGTTCGAACTCACACTAATATTCCTATCAAACCCTCAGAAAATCTGGCAATCAGGGCAGTTGGAACATAAGAGAGCCGTCCTCAAACTTGCCTTCACCGACCGTATTACTTACTGCCGAAAAAACGGACTTCAAACACCAAAAACATCCTTACCATTCAAGGTGTTAAGTGGGTTTTCTGGGTCAGAAAACAAAATGGTGGAGGAGACAGGATTTGAACCTGTGTACGCTTACGCGGGCAGATTTACAGTCTGCTGCCATTGACCACTCGGCCACTCCTCCACGGAGCAAAAACACATTCAAGAGGAGTGATGCCTAG
>ERZ1292625.2157-Hain-H41-01um-R1-2157-length-19284-cov-5_pt1 | contig 19284 bp, 24 predicted proteins | sample MGYA00564400_ERZ1292625 | MGnify/ENA primary metagenome ERZ1292625 (study PRJEB36523, sample SAMEA6512639) | groundwater metagenome | collected 2019-01-08 | study: AquaDiva: Metagenomics assemblies of 32 groundwater samples
CCTTGTGGCCCAGGAGGCCCAGGAGGCCCAGGAGGCCCAGGCACGCCGGAGCACTCGCACGGGGGCTTGCACGGCGTGGGGACGCCACCGCCCGGCGGCAGAATCCCGGGCGCATCGCACGGGGGTTCACTCGGCGGCACGCCGGTCAGTGGCGTCTGCACCATCGTGGCCCAATCGAGCATCACGGGTGCGACACCGTTCAGCAAGAACGGCGAGGGGTTCGGCGTCGGAGGCACCACCGCCCACTGATCGACAGCGCCAACAGTGACAGCCGACGCGAACACGAACACGGCTACGAAAGCACGCATGAGATTCCTACTCCTTGCCAAGCCACGGCTTGACCACACGGCGGTAAATCGCCTCTTGCCCGAGAAGTTGCGCCACGAACCGACCGACCATCTCCAGACCCACCGACGCCGTCAGCCCGTCGATGGCGTGGTGTCCGATGGTCCAGTCGGACTGGATCATTACACCATAGGACGAGAGCGCCGCGACAGCGGCCGACCACACGCGAAGCCACACGACGGACCCCTTCGCGAGCCACGGGAACCACGTCGATTTCTTCAGCCACTCCAGGAGGAACGGCAACACGACCATCACGAGCCCCTGCGCACCGAATAGATTCAGGTCCATCGAGTCTCCTTCTAGCGCGTGAACAACGACCACACCGACTGCCACACCAGCGTCCCGATGACACCAGCCACGGCACCGACAAGCAACACGATCAACCCAGGACTGTCCTCGATCACCGGATCCTTCTCAGGCATCGTCGTCTCCTCTGGTGGATAGTACACTGGCCACGGTCGACCTCGCGCACGATCCCGATGGCCTCGTGGGTGCATGGCTACGTGCCGGTGCTCGTCCATGTCTCATAACTCACACCACACCGAGCGCAGGTGTAGTATTGCCGCACTCCAGCAACGCGCGTGAATTGGTAGTCATGTCCTCGCCACCAGCAAGGATCGAATTCGACCTCATCAGGTGCCTGTTGCAACACAGACCGGCCTGCGACGACTGGATTTCCGATATACGTCATGGTTGCCTCCACTTTAGTGCCGACACTGCGTCCACTGAATCGCGTCGGGCGACGTGTCCCAGGCCCCGGAGCATGCATTAAACATCTGCATGTGCCGGCACCCGTCCTGAAACGTGCGCCACACTTCGACCCAGCACTGATCGCGCTTCGCGCCATATTGCCATGTGAACGCGCCGCCTTGATGCGGGCACGACCCACTCTCGTTAACCTCAGCGAACACGACAGGCTCGATCATCGGATCGCTTACGGCCGGCATGCTCTCCACCGGAATACTCGCCACGAGCAGCCGCGTAATGCCACGGCGCGCAACCAACAAGCACTCGTCCGCGAACACGCGCACGTTGAGCCCGTCGGCCGCGAGCGACGACGCCGGTTCCTCGAATATGTGGGCGTTGTAGTGCTGCACTTCGAGTTGCAACCGCACGTTCGCCTGCTGTGCCGTCACGAGTTCCGGCACCACGGGGTAGAAGTAGCGATAGGTGCCAAACGACAGCGCGACGACCGCGAGCACGCCGAACGCCGGCACCGTCCACCCGGGGACCGGGACCGTGACACCACCAGGGAGGGTAATCGTGCGGTCACGCATCACGTCCTCCGGTACACCGCCACGGGGTAGTGGCCGGCTCCGTTGAACGCCATCCTGGTGGCTGGCGCGGTCAGGTTCTTCGTCCAGGTCCACTCAATCGGCTGGGGAAACGCCACACTGTAGGGGCCACAGCCGAACACGCGCCACGGCCCACGCCCGCGCGTCACATGCGCGTCCACGATGTCCACGTCGTCAGCCGCTGGGTAGATGTCGCGGACCCAGTAGCTCCCCTGCGCGGCCGACCAGTGCCCGCGCCACATGTTCTCCGTGAGCATCGGGAAGGCGTCCAGCCCCGCATGCCACGCGGTCAGGCAGGCCATCGTGAGCTCCGTGGGCTCTGTCGTCCACAGGCCGCCGTCCCAATGGAAACACTGCCCACCCATCCGCCGTGCCCGACCGACGGCCGCCGCGCCGAAACAATTCGCCGGCTGCGGTTCAATATCGCCAGTCCGGCCATCGGCCCGAGGCTCGCCCATATTGATTGGCTCACCGGAGACGAACGGCATCGTGTCTTGGTCGACCGTGGGGTGCTCACCAACGCGCTTGATCCATTCCCACCCGTGGACGCCCCTGCTGCGATCCACATGGGCATCGGCGAAGTCGAACGGCGCGACGACACCTGCCGCGTCGTTGTCCTCGCCGCCGCAGAGGAGCATGAGCGGCGCGACACGCTTCACCCGCTTGCCGAGCTCCACGAGCGCGCCATTCTCCCAGGCGCGGCGCATCCCGATCTGCGTGGGTTCGTTCGCCAACTCTCCGATGACATTCGGGTTGCCGCCGATGCGTTGCGCCGCCTCGACCACGAATTGCTCGGCACGGTCACGCACCGGCCCGGCATACACGTCGCGGCGGTCTGGATACCACACCCCGCCAAACGGTTCAAGCGCCCCAAGGAAGCACGCCCGCAGGTAGAGGCCGGCTTCCGCGTGCAACGACACGAGATGATCGAGGGCGGCCCAGTAATGCGGCATGTCCGGCGCACACCGAAAGGAGCGGTCGTAAGGGCTCTGCGTCCAGTAGTCGCCGTCGAGGGTCAGAATCACCCTAGAAACTGTGAAGCCTTCGGCGCGGCGAGCGTGTAACCACGCCCGCACGTACTCATCCTCGCCCGTGAGAAGCCGCGACAGGAGCGAGAACGCGGAGATTTCGCGCCAGTCGAACCGATACCCACCCGCCGAGAAGTAACGTCGATTGCTCCGCTCGACGGTCAGACGCAACGACGAATCTGGCGGCAGCACGGGCGGAGGCCGCACAGGTGGCGGCTCAGGGCGGGCGCCCGATGTGCCCCCGGGCGTGAAGTGCTCCCAGGGGCCAGCGTCCTCGCGATTCGCCGCCACGACGCCGCCCCCACCGTCCTCGGCCACGAGGAACCGGTCGTGGGATGACTCCAGCGTCATCTTACCGTCAGGGGTCAGTGTGCGCGTCCACTGTTCCCAAGGGCCGAGGCTGGCTCGGTCGGCCACGACGCGCCCGTCAGGCTCGGCGCAGAGGTAGAGGCCGTGAGCACTCTGCACCGACACGAGGCCGCCGCCCGCGTCCTGAATCGTCCACTGCTCCCAGGGGCCAGCCTCCGTGCGGTCGGCCACGACACGGCCGTCAGGCTCGGCGGTGAGGTAGTGAACGCCGTCGTGGGTGCGGAGTGTCATCGTGTCCCATCCGGAAAGGTCGCATCCGCCGAGAGCACACGGAGTCTCGCCACAGTCCCCTTCGTGAGCGCGCGGTCGAGTGTGGCAAACAGCTCAGCGAACGCCACGATAGACTGTGTCACCGCTTCCCCATCACGCCCACGGCCCACAAGGATACACCCTTCCGTGTCCTTCGCGCGGTTGCCGGCATGAATTCTCACGCCTGCGAATCCCGGCACGTTCTCCACAAACGGGAGTCGTCGGCCGAACCGTGGCGACTGGGAAATCGTGAGGCCGTAGGTGCCGGCTGGGATGGCCGTCTCGCCCTGGATCTTCACGGTCCGCACGACATCCTCTAGGGTGTGGCACTGAAACCGCCAGTCCACGTACAGCACGCCGAAGGTCCACCCAGCGGACGAGGGCTCACGGACGAGCGTGAGGGTCATTTTTCGAGGAGGCGTTCGACGTTCCGTTCGATGCGTTCCAGGAGCGCCCCATTGAGATTGACGCGCCCTTCGAGCCGCACCAGCCAGACGACGACGCCAATGATGGCAGAGACCGCCGACACGCCGACGGCCAGTTCTGGCGTGGTGAACACAATCGCCAACATCGAAATCGCGCCAACAAGAACAGCCTCAAGGGTCACAAATTGGGCAGCAGGAATCGTGTGCATGAGGTCAGTCTTCACGGTCATGTGAGGGGAGGAGCGAGGCGAGGCCCACCGTCCCGGCCCGGGCGGCTTCGCGTCCCGCTGGCGCCCCGGCAGTGAGGAGCCGCGCGAGGAGCGCGAGCGACCGTGGATTGGTCAGCGCGAATCCAGCCGCCGCGCCACTCAGCGCAGACTTGGTGTCGCCGCCGTAGTAGCCCCCACTCAGCCCGCCAGCCGCCGGAGCGGCAATCAGGAGATTCCGGAGGAGAGGGGTGCGCCCGCCTGCCGCCTGCATCGCTTTGTCGAGCGCCATGAGTTCCTGTGAGCGGTCAAGGGCCTCTCCAATCTTGGACGACCGAGACCGGAGCGCCGACGCGATACTCTTACCTTTCTTCTGCGCGATGCGCGCCGCCATCGACGCGGCGCGAGGGTCCGCCGCTCCGGCCTGCGCCGCACGTCCAGCGATGGCTTCCTCCTGTTTGAGAATCTGCGCGCCAGGGAGGCGCAACCCCTTCGGGTAGCGTCGTTGTGAGAGCCGCCCAGCTTCTAATACGTCGCGAGCGTTCTCAGTGAGCCCGGCTTGCCGCATCCGCGTGTAGAGGGGTCGAAGTCCCCGGTTGATTTCATCGGCGGTGATCGGTGCCGCCCCGGCGAGGTCGGCTTGCTGCACCGCGTCAGAGACGGCCGTATTCGCCGCCTTCGAGAGCCGCGCCGCCTTCGCCGCATTTGGCATTCCCTCACGGAGCGCCACACCTTCCAAGTCCACCGTGGGAAACTTCTTCCGCACGCTCGCCTGAGCACCGAGCGACCCAGTTGCCGCCGTGCGCCCAAGCTTCGAGAGCACCTTCGCTGCCCCCATCCCGGTAGCCTGTCCAACACCCTGTTCCAGCCCAGCGATACCGAGGTCTTTCGCGACAGAGAGTGTGGTGTCCTTCGAGGGGTCACGTCGTCCCCGAAGCCCTTCGATCACACGCTTTAGCCCTTGACCCGCCGCGCCGCCGAGGGCCGCTGTGCCAATCGCGCCAGGGCCGGCGGGGGCGCCGAGAATGCCGCCTGCGATGCCGCCTGCAAGTGGGAGGAGATCCGTCGCGGTGTCGCCCCAATCACGCGCGGGCGGATCGCCTGCCCCAGCGGGAATTTTTTGGGCGGCCGCCTCAGAAAAAATCTCGTCCATATCCGCGTCGGTCGGCGGCTCGTCACCGTGCCACTCGAAGGTGACCTCCTCTTTGGTCTCGTTATTCCGTGCAGTGATTCGCGGCATACGTCACCGGATGAAGGTGTACTTCTGCGTGCGCCCCATCCGTGGCTCGGCCGGCGCTGAGGGCGCTGCGGCTTGCCCACCGCTGAGGAGTTGCCCGACTCCTGCGATGAGGTCAGCCGGAGGCGGCGCCGACTCTACGGCACCACTCGGTGGATTCACCTTTCGCATGTAGGTGTCCAGGTAGTTCCATGTCTTCTCGGCGGTGTCCTTGTCGGTGCTGGAGTCTGGGAGGAGTTCTTCCCAGATGGCGCGGTCCCGCTCGCTGAGATTCTGTGCGCCCATGATCGCGACGGCGAGTGATGCCGCTGTGGTGCCGGAAATCTTCTTATAGGTGGACATCTCCGGGTCCATGCGCGCCCACGCCTTTGCCTCTCGTGTGGCGCTATTTCCCCGCTGCTTCAGCCCGATGTCGGTGTTGATGTTCTTCGACATCTCCCGCAGTTGGTTGATGCCGTACTCCGCCGCGTTGAGTCGTTCTTGTCGCTGGCGTTCGGGGCCGGTCTGCTGGCCGCCGCCACTCGGCCCATACTTCTGGTCGATGCGCTTCCGCGCTTCGTAGTCTTCCAGGGCCGCCGCGCGGTCGGTACCTTGCCTCTCTCTCGGTTCGCGGTACTTGAGGTCGATACGCTTCTTGTCTTCGTAGTCCTTGAGTCCAGCGGCGCGATCCGCCTCGGGGTCTTTCTTGGGTGTGAGGAGTTCGATCACGTTTTTCGGTAATTCCACACCAGACGACAGCGAGAACGCCGCGAGTTGCTGCGGGTTGCTCCCCAGCTCAGACATGTTCGCGCGGGCGGTGTCTTCATAGGCAGCACGCTCAGCCTTCGCGGCGAGGTCTGCCTGCTGCCCCTTCAGCGCACGTTCGCCCTGCTCGCGCTGCGCCTCGAACTGTTGCAGGTCGAGGTTGTGGCGCGCGTCCGCTTGCCCGATCTGCCGGTCGGACTGGTCGAGTTGTCGGTTCTGCTGCGCTTGGTCGGCGCGGAGCATTTCTTCTTGGAGCGCCGACGCGAGGAGTTCTTCGAGCCCTTGCGCCGCGCCGGCACCGATGCGTCCTGAGAGTCCCATCGGGTTTACTCCGTGTCGCCGACACCGAGCGGAAGCGTGGGCTTACTGCCTCGCCCGGCTGCGGCTTCTCCGAGACTCGCGAGCAGTGACGCGATCAATGCCCCACCGCTTAGTCCGGATTCGAGCTTGCCGGCCGACTGGTAGCCGCTCAGCGGTGGCGGTTCGACGAGTCCTTCGCCGAGGAAGTCCGTCATGGCCGGGACGTCGCTCTTGGTCTGGAGCGCCTGAGACGCCTGCCCTTGGAGGTCACGGCCAGACTGGCGCACAAGCGACGAGAGCGCGGCCGGTGTCAGTCCGCCACTCATCTGCGGAATCACGGCGCGGGGGTGCGAAATCTTCGCCGGCTGGAGGAGTTCCATCAGTGAGCCGCGCACCACTTGGCCCGCACGCTTGTCTGGGGCGGCGAGGCCGAGCTGTGCCCGGTCCAGGGTGCCTTGTTCCTGCTGGCCGAGGAGATTCGCACGGGCGTTCTGTTCGACGCCGTAGCGCGACGTGGCCGCCTGGTCTTGGCCTTGGCGGAACACGTTCTGCCGGTCGCGTTCAGACGCGGCGCCCTGTGCGGCGCTGCCGGCCACCTTCGAGCCCCCCTTCAGGAGACCCGCGCCGGCCATCAGTGCGGGAAGCAGCCATGCAGGCATTGTCAGACCATCCCTTCGAGCTTCTGGTTCAGGAACGGCATTTCGCCACGCGACTGCGCCGCAAGCGCGGCTTGAATCTGCGCCAGCACATCGCTGTCGTCACCCAGGCCGGTCGGCATCGCCGCGCCACCGCCAACACCCGCGCCGCCACCAGCCCCCACTGGCGCGCCGGCTTCATCTTCCGGGAGCCACTGCCAGCCCTGCTCGCCAGACGCCGCGAGCACATCGATGGGGTTCCCGTCGCCGAAGTCAATCTTCGGGTCCGTGGGGTGATCGAGGATGCGCGCCTCTGGGAAGTACTGGAGGAAATCGGGGTCGGCCATGAGCTGCCGCAGGCCATCCGGTGACGACGGGTAGCGCGTGGCAATCTTCCCAAAGGTGTTCTTGATGCTGGAGTCCTCGTACCCCTCGGTGCCGCCGGGCCCCCACTCGTTCGTGTTGAAGCCCTTCAGCCTGGACGTGTCGCCGTACGCGAGTCCTTCCGCGCCGGGAATGTTCCCGGTGCCGTACCGGGCCGAGGCGCTTGAGCCTGGAGGTAGCGCCGGCTTCGCGGCTGGCGTTACGGGCTCAGGGATCGACGACGGCGCGGCGTCCTTCACCGGCTGCGTGGTGAAGTCTGGCGTCTCACGGTTGGGGCTTGCGGGCGGTGACGTGCGGTCGAAGGCCGAGTCAATCGCGGCGGCATCGAGCGCGCCGGGGTCCGGCATCCCGATGTCGTAGTCGGTGTCCTCACCGCGCCGTCGTCGCCGTGCGTCGTCGTTGTAGTTCGCCATGAAGGTCTCCGCTACAGGATCGCGTTGATGGCTTGATTGTTCATGAGGTTTTGTAGGGTTGCGTAATTGAGTCCCAGGGAATCGTAGTACTGCTGGTTCTGCTGACCGGCGTTCAGGAGCCCGAGGCCGAGCTGCCCCTTGCCGAGATACTGGCGGAGGTTGAGATCGAGCGTGCCAAGCTTCTCTTGGAGTTTCCGCGCCTCGTCCTGGAGCCCGAATTGTCGCGCCATCTGAATGGCCTGCATAAGCCGTTCGCGCTGGCCGCTGAGTTCCTTGGCATAGAGGTCGGACTCGAACGCCTGTTCCTTCTCGCCCTGTTCGGAGATGATACGTTCGGTGTCCACGTCGTAGCCGCCAGCCCCGAGCCCGCCACGAGCCGCCGCACGTTCAGCCAACGCCGCCCGTCGCCTCGTGGCGTCACGCTGTGCGGCGAGGCCGAAGGCATCTCGCTGCCCCTGCATGCCGGCACTATTCGGATCGACTTCGCCCCACTTCTCTGTTGAGAGAAGATTCTGAAGTTGGGTTTCGGCAAGGGTCTCAGACGGGGGGACGACAGGTGTCGCCGGGGTCGGCTCGATGAGCGGTGACGCGGGACTGACGGGTGCCCACGGGTTCTTGAGGTCGCCCGAGTAGCGGCCGACGGTGTCGAGCGCGGCTTTCATCATCTCCGGCGAGACGGGACCGCTCGTGTAGCCCACAGACTGAATGAGGGCCTGCTGTTCCTCTGGCGACATGGCCCGGCCAAACTTCGACTGAAACGTGGTGCCGATTTGGTTCAGCGCCTGGTTCGGGTCCATCGGCGCGGCGGGGGCGGCAGCCGGGGCCGTCACAGGAGCGGGCGCGTTGGCGGCAGCCGACACCGGCCGTGGGGTCGCCGTGGGCGCTGGAGCGGGCGCGGTGGCAACGGGCGCGGGGATACCGGTCGGTGTGGGCGCCGGCCCATCCATTGACGACATGAGCGCGGCCCCGGTCGCGTCATACGGCTTCACCGGAGGCTTCGTCGCGGTGTTGACAGGAACAGGGGTCGCCATAATCGCTCCTAGTTTACACGGTCGGCGCGGTGTCTTGGGTCACATAACACGCCGAAATGGCCATGTCGGAGGTCGCCGTAAAGTTCGCGTCGGTCATCGCGATCCCCCCCGCGGCGCCGCTGTGGTAGAGGAGAAGCGTTGTCGTGGCGACGAATCCAAGCACCGGCCCTGTGAGGGCGGCGAAGTTCACCGCGTAGCCCGCCACAGCCCCAGCGACAATCCCGTTCCCGGCATCCCCGAAGGCTTGTGAGAATGGGAGATTGACCAGCCGCGCGGCCCCGACCGCCGTTCCATTGGCACTCAGCCCGAGCCGGATATGCACCGAGACCACGTCGCCGATCCGGGTGTAGTAGCCCGTGCGGAAGGTGTAGACAATCGCGGTCGAGAGCCCGCCGAATTGGAGCGTGGGCGTGAAGTAGCCCGACTGGTAGATGTGTGGCTGGCGTGTCCAGACGGTGTTGATGCGCGACACCATGCGGTCGAGCGAGACGGCCAGCCCCTGAATCGTGGGCGACGAGCGGAAGTCAAACCCCAGGGACGGCGGGTTCATCGCGGGTCCTGCCGGTACGTGGGGACTGTGCAGTAGTCCACTTGCCACACGGCAGAGGTTGGGAGCGGGTCAGCAATCGTGATTTCCAGCGCCGTCACGTCGCCCTGGAACAGTCCTTCGACGCTGCGGACGACGCGGGTTTCCGTGCCGTCTGGCGCGAGCGAGACGAGCGCCGAGCGCGTTTCGGTGCCGAAGTCGCGCGTAGCGGACACGCGGAGGGATTCGCCAGGGACCGCCGTGGCCACAATTTGCGGGTTGTCGACGCGCACGTAGGATGTGGCGCCGGTTGCGAGGATCGGCGCGGCGGTGAGTGACGCGGCGTACGTGGTCACGCCGTCAACGGCTGTGGTGCCGTTAAAACGGTACCCTTTTGTGGTGTTGGTGAGGAGAAGGTAGGGAATCACGTCCGTCTCGGAGTTCTCCCGATGCAACATCGCCGTCGTGAGGATTGGCGTTGCGACATTCGCATCAGGGACCGTCCATTGCGTCCAGCCGCCACGGAGAACCCCATTCTCCACTCGACCCAACCGCCAATGAAAGACGTAGATCACAGCGGTATTTATTGTGCCGGCGAGGAGCGTGATAACCATGAGCCGCCCCTTAGACGGCCACGAGAGCACTCCTCGTGTCGTGCTCGTCGCGAGCAACCCTGGATTGATGTCATGGCTGACAAGTTGCACGTCGCCGCCGCTACTGATACGGAATACACCGAGGTTGTTTGTGAAGTACACCGCTGGGGCGCCAGTCTCGGTTTCTCCCACATCAGCGGATCGCGTGGTCGCGGTGTTGGAATTGTTCGACCCGAGATACGTAGAAATCTGATAGGTCAAATAGGGGATCGTGATGTCTCCGGTTGGCACAAGGCGCCAACTCTGTGTTTTTGAGAAGGCGTAGACTTGTCCCTCAACAGGGCCGGCTAATTCCAAGAGATCCCCGGTTGGGGGATCGCTCAGGTCAATGAAATTTTTCTGCGTCCCGGTGTTGGGGATACGCTCATCATCGCCCTGGTCGAGTGAGCCGAGCACGGGCGTATACCACACGCGGTTTGCACTCGGGCTCGTCTCGCCAGTCGATGGGGCGACGGTAGTGGTGGTCCCGGCTAAGACGAGCCTCGGGCCGCTCGCGAGGATTCGGCAGACTCCAGGCGGGGGAAGGAACGTGCCCACCGCTTCCTGGAACACACCGGAGTACGCCGACGGATTCACACTGTCGTCGTAGGTTGTGGTGCCGACCGCGATATCACCGCTGATCTTCTTATAAATGACGTTGTCGGCACTGCCCCACACGCGCCAATGGGTCGCGTGTTCCAGGGTCGCGGGCTTCGTGACGCGAGCGGCAGTGCCCGCCCCACTCGGTGTAAAGCTCACCGAGGGCGAGAGTTCCGACCGCGCGTTGACCACCGTGCCGGTGAGGTTCACCCAATCGACCTTGTAGTAGCGGAGTGTGGCGGCGTAGGCACCGGCGCCAGTGTTGGCGACCGTCGCGGCGACAGACACACTCAACCCACAGAGGCGCACGCCAGTTCCAGGCACGTAGACGTACATCCGATTCGCGCTCGGAGAGTCCACGCAGAAAAACAACTTCCGGTTGAAGTAGACTGCCCGTATCACTGGCAGGTTTGGCGCCGACGCCTCTTGAACGAACGCGGCCCCGTTGATGCTTCGCCAGAACTGGTACGCAGCCCCGGTGTACACAAAGGCCACGAGTGTGGTGTTAGAAGTGTCGATGATCAGGCTGGCAATGTTGAGCGTGTTTGTAGGGAGCGTCGGCGTGATGTAACTTGATCCGGTGCGCTTCGTCGCCAGCGACGACTGCGGGTCGAGCACGATGTTGTTCAGCGCGGTGGCCCAGCCCGGCCCGAGCGACAGCGGATTCTCAGACGTGTTCAGGCCGCGGAGCGGGCCGAGCGAAGACCACGATTCCATCGCGCTACTGCCACGAGGGGTACTGTGACCCCATCGGCGTCCACCCGCCCTGACGCCCAATCGACCGGATATACCGCTGGCCGCGCGACTGATGCAGGTAGGCGCGCAGCGCCCGGACATCCCGTTCCCAGAGCTGTTCGTAGTCGCCGCGCCGCTGATCGTCCATCTTTAGGAGCTCATCGGCACACGCGCCCCACACAAGCAACGTGTGAAAGTCCTCAGGCATTGCCGGTTCATCCATCGGCGCCACGAGCGCCGCGCGAGGGCGGCTGCCGTCAACCGTGTAGGCGTAGGCGCCGGCTGGCGTCGGCCACAAGTGGAGCACCCAGGCCCGTGTGGCATGGAGGTTGTTCGTCTGCGAGGAGAGCGCCGTCGGGGCCAACACGGCAATCGTGGCGACATCGCTAATCTGCCTGAGCGTGATCGCACCGACTGGGACCTGCTGGTAGGTCATGCGGAACACTTGCACGCACGTGGCGGCCACCGTCACCGGCGTCGTGCCGTTCAGTGTGGTCGAGACGACACGGAAGCCGCCGGTCCCGTCCTGGAATTCAATGTCAATCGTGCCGGTGTCTGAGGCCGACCCGCTGACCACTTCGAGGGCATTGGCGCTGACGACGGTCGGTTGCTTGGTCACGCCGGCCGCATTGAGCACGGCGTAGCACCAGGGGGTTCCCGTGGACTGTGCCGGCACCGAGGCGTCCTGTTGCCGAATCCACGCGAGCGGCTTCTGGGTCAGCGTCAGCCGGTGCGCGGTGTCCACAATCGACACAATCGCCGTGGCCGCCATTGGGAGCGCGTAGCGGGCCGTGCTCGCGATACTCGTGAACGAGAACGACTCATCCCGGAGCTGGATCACGCCAGGAATCCGCATCAGTTCGCGGTACCGGTCGTTAATCGAGACGTGAATCCGCGCGAGCGTGTTCTGGTCCGGGTTCGCGACGTTCTTGTCGCACCGGTGGGCAACGTCCTGAAAGATGTCCTGTAAGGTCATCGCCGCCGCCCACGCGGCCTAGTGCGTCGTGGTGGAGAGTTTCGCTTCGAGCGCCGCAATCCGCTCCAGCAAGGAATCCGTGTTCTGTGGCTTCGTGCCGATGCCGAGGAGATCGCGCACGACTCGCTGCCAGCCGCCTTCCAGTGACCGAATATCGTCGAAGCTCTTGAACGGCACCGAAATGTGCAGGGCTTCGCCACCACCGCCGTCCCGAAGCAGCACGATCCGCCAGTTCTTCGCCGGCAGTTCGAGCGGCCCCGTCACCGAGTTCAGCAGTGTGATCTCGTCGAGCGTCAGCGTGGGCTGGTCGAGCGCCATCCCGAGGAAGAAGCACGGACGCTTGAGCGGCGGTCGCGGGTGGTCGCGTTCGCCAAGCGGGTTTAGGTCGCTGATGTCCGGGTGCAGCCTGTTTTCCGGGCGGAGCGTCTGCTGGAGGAGGCCCCCATGCTCGGCGAGCACGCCGCGTAGAAGCTCTACCGACCCCGCTTCGCCACGGTCGACCCGTTCGAACAACCGTTCAACCGTGGCAATAAGCTGGGCCACGGTCGCGGTCGGCATCGAGACGTTCTCCCCGGCCGCTACGACGGCGTCAGGCGTCGGCGCGGGCTTGGGACGGGGGTCAGGCGAGAGTGCCTGGATGGCTTCGGCCACACTCTGCGGAGTCTGTTTCACGTGAAACCTCTTACGAGTCAATACGCTGCCAGGGTTCACCGGCCGCCACAAGGGCCGACCGTTGCCACGGCTCGCCCGCCGCGACAATCGTGCGCCGCTGCCAGGCTTCCGTGGGGGCGCCAGCGGCCACGTCTACGCGACGTTGCCAGCGGTCCACATCGGCCACGGCGGCAATATCAACAATGCGCCCCCAGGGCTCCACAGTGGCCATTGTAGCCCCGTTGAGCCCCACAAGCACGAAATGTTCGATGTCTGAGGGGGTGCCAATCCCGAGCGTGATGACTTGGTTGATGTCAGCCATTAGGTCGCTCGGGTGATCGACGTGGGTGTGGTGGCGCTGTCAAGGGTGAGGGTGAATAGGCTCGTACTGCCGTCGACCTTCTTCACCGTGACCGTGGTGGCACTCACCGCGCGTTCGAGCATGAACTGCGTCAGCATGTAGGCGGCTTGTCCGACACTCGGTCGCGTGCCGTCGGCCGGGATGCTGTCAGGGACCGTGACCGAGATCCCCGCGAACGCCGTGCCAGACCAGTCCACATCGCCGGACCCAATCACGGTATCGGTTTCGGCTGGAGAGCCGCCAGCGCGGACGAACGCAACGAACGTGTAGAGACCGAGAGAGAGCCCCGGGACGGCCCCAGCATAGAACCGGCTAGCGGTGCCCTGCTCAGTCAGTGAGACCGCGTAGGTGCCAAGGTTCGCCGTGAGATAGGTTTCGAACGCGGCGCCGTTCCAGACGGCTCCGGCGCTGTTCCTGATGAGGACGTAGACTGTCGCCCCGGAGGCCGTGTGTTGCACCTGGATTGATTCGGCCATGATGTTGATTCGTTAGTCGTACGGGTTGACGTCAATCCCGAGCGTGGTCGCCACGCTTTGCAAGGTCGCGATTGAGGCGGATTGAATCGCTTCGGCAGCCCGTTCACGGAAGTCGTGACGCACTTCCTTCATGAACTGCACCGGCCACCCGGCGGCGAGACTGTCAAGGTATTCCTGTTTCGTGTGCGCCGACAGAGGGGGCACGAGCGCCGCCCGCGCCGCGTTGTGGTGAAAGAGCTTGCGATCAAGCCCTGCCTCCTGCGCGGCCGAAAACGTCACCGTGGCGAGCGTGTACGTAGCCATGTGTCCCCCGTCACCACGCGGGAATGTAGCGCGTCGTGCCGTTGTCGTTGATTGGAATCCACTTCGTGGGGTCTCCAGCCGTCGGCGCGTTCAGGAGTGTGCCGGCCGCCGCCGCCGCCCCGTTGGTCAAGGCCGCCCGCGTCTTAAGGAGTGTGCCGCCGGGGAAGTTCACGTTTCCTGTGCCCGCCGGGGTCAGCCGCATATCAATGTTGTCGGTGCCGGTGCCGGCGGTTTCCGCCGCGAGTTCCATGTAGTCGGCGCCCGTCTGGAGCGCCAGTCGTTCGTAGTTGCTGGCGTCGGTCCAGGTGCGGTAGAGACGAGCGACTTGGGCGGTGGTCGCGTTCCGCTGAGCAAGTGTGTTCGCCGCATCACGCACGAGGGACAAGTCTTGCGCGGCCGTGGCATCGATACCAGATACCCACCCGATAGCGACAGCCGAACGCACCGTAAACTTGTCTTGATTCAGATACGCGTGAGGGTTCGCGCCAGTATCCCCACTTCCGAACACGATAGAGCCTGTGCTTCTCCCGAAGTATTCACTCCCTGATGGGTTCGCAAGCCGGCCGATCTTGTTGATCTGTAACACCGTCGCGCCGCCAACTCGCCAATCCTGCACGACGGACGCATCGGTGCTCGCTGTGTTGGTAATGCTCACCAGCACGCCAGTGAACGCGACAGCCCCGTTATTCCACGTCTGCGTGAGGCTCAGCGCAGGAAAGCTCGCCGTTTGTGTAGCGCCGGTAATCGTCAGCCCAGACGACCCCACCGCTTCCGTCAACACCACGGGGCCGGTGATCGCAGGCGCCGTCAACGTCATCACTGTGCCGTTGGTCGTCGCCCCCGTGATGCCACTGAAGGCCCCGGCGTTGTTGTACTGCACCTGTGTGGTGCTGCCGCCGGGCACGCCGCTCCGTGTGAGGATCATTACGTCAGTCCACCGCCGGGGGCTGGGCCGCTGGACGGCCCGCCCCCTGACGTTGAAGCCACGCCTGGATCTCGCCCACGACATGAATGTCTGCGGGGGTGATCGCCAGTTTCGACTGCGGGCCAAACGTGACCCACAGGGCGTAGAGGGCTTGCGGGCTCAGCGCGTCGGGCGTCTGAACGATCCGCTTCCCGAGAATCTCGCCCATCCGTTTACAGCCCGATGGCCTGCGGATAGAGGATGTCCACGAATCCGGCCGGCGTGGCCGTGCTCGTGAAGTAGGCGTTCTCGATCCGGTCCGTGGCGACCACCGCGTCATCCACCTGTCCAGGCGAGGCCGCGACGAGATGCACGGCGGCGTTGACCACCACCGCAGCCGCGGTCACACACGGGACGGCGTTGCCCTTGACGCAGTACCACCCGAAGGTACTCGCCACGGTTGCGGCCATCGCCACCGCGCACCGACCGGCAGAGCCGGCGACGGTCAGGGCTGTGGCGAAGGTGCCGACGTTGTAGGTCACAAACGAGCCCGCCACGGTGGAGGCGACGCCGGACAGGTAGATGTACTCGCGGCCGAGTTCGTCTTCCGCGATGGTGCCGACGGGCACTTTCGCCGTCGAGTCAATGGTCGTGGTCGCCCCGATGCCGGGAACAATGTTCTGTTGCGCCATGTCTTGAATGCTCCCTTGAGGACTACGTGATCACGGTGACGCAGCCGAGCCGACGACGCTGGTCTGTCGTGAGCGCCCAGTGCGTGCGGATGGCCTGCGACGAGGTGAGCGCATTCACCGGCTCGATCCGGTCGCGCATCTTCATCCAGTAGCCCTTGAGGTAGGCGATCTTCATGTACTTCGGGTTGTACATGAAGCAGGTGGCGACCGTCTGGTCCTCGTCGTAGAACAGCTCGGCGCCCTTGAACTTCAGGACATCGTTCGCGAACGCGCCCTGTCCGTTCTTTTCCTTGTCGGCCGTGGTGAACCGCTCGGTTGGAATCAGGGTCGACTCGTACCCTTCAAAGTCCGTCCGACGGAACAGGCCCGCCGTCGGGTGTTCGAGGAGGCCGCCGCGCGAGCACTGGTTGTAGATGCTCCGCATCGCCGCCCGCAGGTTGTCGAACGGGTTCACACTGAGCGTGCCGAGCGTCTGCTTGTTGCGCCAGAACGTGAACGTCGCCTGGTTAATGCCGCCAATCGACACCGACGCCGACGGCGTGGCCGAAATCAGATCCTGAATCGACAGGATGTTGTCACTCGATGCCGCCGCCACGCCAAGCAGCTGCTTGTTCATGTCGTCGACGTGCGAGTTCTTGCCGTTGGTCAGCTTCCGGTCGATGACGTCGTACTTCTGCGAACTGCCCTGCGCCTTCGCCATCTCCAGGTCGGTCCAGTTGACCGTGCCGCTCGCCGTCTTGATGTCCCACCTGGCTGCATCGAACACGTCTATGTAGTTCAGGTCGAGATTGGCGAACTGGCCGTAGCTGCGGAAGTTCGTGTTGACCGCGTACTCGATGTCGCTCTCGAAGACGCGACCGCCGTCGACACCCGTGCGGCCTTCGAAGCCCACACCGGTCTTCAGGCCCTTCTGTCCACCGCCCGCGAGCGAGTAGAACAGCGCACGACTGTTGAAAATGTTGTCGGTGGGACCGTCCGGATTGATCACAGACTCCCAAACCGACGCGACCTCCTGGCCCAGGTTCGGATCCGCCAATTTTTTACCCTACTTTTTTCTAACCCAGCACGCCCGACTCCAACGCTTCACGGAAGTCGCCGAAGGACTTCTTCCGTGGGGCGGCGGTGGCAGGACGGCTCGGGTTGGGGCCGGTGGCCCCGGGTTTCCGGTTGAGCGACTGGACCACGTCTTCCCGTGCGGTGCGACTCATCCCCGGCAACACGTCTTCACGGAGGATCTCGGCGTACGCGCGATGCAACGCGGCTTCTCCGGGCATCTCGCCGACATACTCTCGGAACCGGGCGCGGATGGCGTCCCGGTGTTGCTGGAAGTACTGGTCGTGCTCGTACGGCTGCATCAGCGCGTGGGCGCGGTCAGTCGCCTGTTGCTGAAGCTGAGACAGGTGCGTCGTGCGTTGCTGCGTTTCCATGTATTCCTGCATGGGTCGCAGCTTGGACTCGTACGCCTCCCGGTCTTGCTTCGCTTTCCATTCGTACCACTCGGCCTGATTTTGGGCTGAGCGCACGGGCACGCCGTCCTGCGTCACAAAGTCCGGCTCGGGTTCAGCGGAGGGCTGGGCCCCCTGCTGGCCGTGCTGGCCTGCGAGCGCCTGGAGTTTCGGCCCGTACGTGGGGTGCTGAAGCAGTTGCTCCAGTTGGCCCACGAGAGTCCCTATCGGGTCTTGCTGATAGGACTCGAAGAAGGCGCGCGCGGTAGGCACTTGCGCCTCGGGGAGCCATTTATACGACTCTTTGAGGGCTTTGGCCTGTGCGCGAGCTTCCTTCAGTGCCTCGTACCGCACCATTTGGGGCGCGGTTGCCGCTGGAGGCGTGGCGGGAGGAGTCGTCGGCGTTGGGGACGCCGCCGGCAGTGTCGGTGCCGGTGCCGAGGACGACGCCTCTACAGTAGGTTCTGCGGCCGGGGAACCCGTATCGGTGGGCACCGAGGCGCTGTCACTGGTCGGCTGAGCCGACTCAGCGGGCGCGTCCGCGACGGCCGCAAAATCTCCCATGTCGCCACATCATGCGGCCGTGCTGATGTGATGTCAAGCAATTCTGGATACGTAGTATCCAGGTGGAGCTTCTAATGGGTAGGGTTTTGTCGTGTGGTTCGGAGAGTTTTCTGGGTAAACCACTCCCCGTGGATCGCCTCTACTGTGTCGCCACCGCGCGTGCATTGGTCATAGATTCTCCGTAGGCTCACCCGAAGGTCGTCTTCTGACGCCGAAACCTGCTGGCTCGGGCTCCAGTACGGATTCTTTGGTGGCTTGTGTCGCATTTTCACTTCCTTCTCCTGGATACCAAGTATCCAGGCTAGTGAGGCTCTGTGGAGGTGTCAGGCCGGTGAAGCGTGCGGAATGTGGGTTCTCGGCCGCCGTTAAACCTGCCCTTCATGTCGTCGTCGTACTTGCGAACTTTGCTCGTCGTCACGCCTTCTGGCGCCCAGCGGAGCCCTTGCGCGGCGGCTTTCCGCTTCAGGTCGGCGCGGCCTTCGACCCACACCGCGCCATGTGGGCTCAAGTTCTCAACCCACTGCCCCGCCCCGTTGAAGGTGTCTGGTTGGAGACCTATGGTGCCTCGGCTATGGGGACAAAACGGAAAATCCCCAATAGAAATCACGCGCTGGCACTTCTCGCAAATGTCCGTGTTCATACCGGGCTCGTCGTGCCGGACCCCGCCCCGTCGAGTCGGCCGGAGAGGTCGGCGGCGTGTTTGTTCACCGGAGGCGCCCCGGCCGGCGCCCGCACTGGCCCACCGGAAGGCATCGGCGCACCAGGGGCGGCCTGCACCGGGGACGCCGCCGTTGGCATCCCGGAGAGTTGAATCCCACGGGACGACAAGATGGCGGCGGTATTCGGGAACGTCGGCAAGAGCGGGTTGAGGTCTTCCGAGGAGAGCGTAATCGTCACGTTCGGTGGCGGCGGTGGTTCCGGCGGTGGGGGTTGTGGGGGAGTGAAAATCTTCGCCGGGTCGAGGCCGAGTGATGGCGCGGCCCACTGAATGAGTTCGGCCTGGTTGATGCCGGGAATATTCATGAGGAGGTTCATTGCATCGAGCCTGAACTTGCGTTCAGCGGACTGATCAACGCGCTTCGCGGAATCCGGCCGAATTGCAAACGCGTACTCCCCCGCGATGTCCTGCTTCGTCCACTCGATAATCTCGGCCGCGCCGGCATCGCCGACGACACGGGCATAGGCTGGCAGGTCGCTGTACATCTGGAGCAACGTGGCGATGCCCTGGACCACGGACACCCACCACAGCTCGACGCGCGCCTGTTCGGCGGCCATGCGGGTTTCGGTGCCCTGTTGCCGAAGCGAGAGTTCGGTGGCCGTGCGTCCGGCCTGCTCCGACACGCCCAGGTTGGACCCGGAGAGCGCCCAGCACTCTTGCAAGTCCTTTTCGCCGATGTTGTTGAAGTTGAAGTTTTCCTGTGGGTAGGCCGACAGCGGGATGCCGAACATCGGGTTGTCGCCGCCTACAAGTCCTTCAAAACCAATGATTTCCTGCCACTCGCCGTTCACGAGCTTTTCGCGCGCTTCTGGCGTGACGCGGTCGAGGTTGATGCCGCGCATCGGGACATTCCGGTCCCGTTGCTCGATCATCTGCTGCCGGCCCTTGGACAGCTCGTCCACAATGACGCGTGACATCGCGCAGTCGGACGGCGGCACGGGCATATCCGGGACATAGCGGAGCGTGAGCGGGTAGATCGGCGCCCTACGGAGGCCGGACATCACGCGGCCGTTCTCTACGACCTGGTACCGGCTGTCTTC
>ERZ1292625.1803-Hain-H41-01um-R1-1803-length-22863-cov-7_pt1 | contig 19263 bp, 29 predicted proteins | sample MGYA00564400_ERZ1292625 | MGnify/ENA primary metagenome ERZ1292625 (study PRJEB36523, sample SAMEA6512639) | groundwater metagenome | collected 2019-01-08 | study: AquaDiva: Metagenomics assemblies of 32 groundwater samples
TATTGCAGCTGAGATCGGAGCAGCGTTTGCGGCTGCGGGGGTTGAGGTTGATGTACCTGCGCCTGCGCCTGCGCCCGTTCCTTCTGGTGGTGGAGGTGGCAGTACTACTAGTACCGAGGCTGACCTTGCACAGGAGTTACAAGATACCTTCGACGAGTTTATAGAATCCGCTAACGCATTTCAGGAGGCTGCTGAGGACGCCGTCGATCCGATGGGCGATCTTGTCGATGAGATGATCGAGCTTGAGGCCGCCATGCAGGCGGCACTGGAGACCGGGCTTGATGATATCCAGGTTACGAACGAATGGGCCGAGACTCAGGCCGCTTTCCTGGAAGAAATGACTGACATCATAAATGAGTTTGGCTCTTTCGATCCTATATTTGGCGACTTGATGGATACTTTCGAGGAGGGAAAGGCTATCCAGGAAGCTCTGAGAGAAGCATTCGAGGCCGGGCTTATAACTCAGGAAGAATGGGCTAGTTTTCTCCGAGAGTTTGCAGTGGTTGCTACCAAGGAGCTTATCATCCAACTTCGGGCACTTACTGAAGAAATCCTAGACATGGTAGAGGAGACCAAGGATGCCATCGAGTCCGTTCAAGATTTCATTGACGCTGGCGAGGACCTGTCCGATTTAGAGTCTGACCTTGCAGATTTGACCGATGACTATGAGCAAGCGCTAAAGGACTTGCGCAAGGAGATGATAGGCGTCATTCTCTCTGGGGACTCTATGGGGGGTATGTTGGAGGATCTTAACGAGTCCTTCCAAGCTCAAGCCAAAGCGATTGCTGAAGCGTTTCTTGAGGACCTCATCGGCCCGGCCCAGGACTTTATTGCCGAGCAGAAGAAGATGGGCTCCACTACCCAGAGCCTCAATGAGGACCTTGCGGCCATAAATGCAACCCTCAACGAAGCCATTGCTGCCGGCGACTTTGAGGCCGTTGGGGACTCCCTGGACGATCTTATCTCTTTTATTGAGGGGGTTCAGGATCTCGCCGACGCTTTCGACGACTTCCTTACTACGCTTGGGGACGACATACAGAGCCTCATCTTTGAGGGTCTATCCCTAGAGGACCAGCTTGCCGCCGTGGGCGGGCAGATAGGCTCTCTCTTTGAGGAGTTCTCCGGCGCTACTTTTGAGAGGCAGCTTGAGATCGCCGAGGACCTGCGTACCGCCATCCTCCAGCAGTTCGACCTGCAAAAGGAACTTCAGCAGCGCATTCTCGACGACAAGATAGCCGAGCTTGAGGCAGTAAGGGATGCCAATATAGCCGAGCTTGAGGCTATCCGGGACACCAACATCGCCGAGCTTGAGGCCGAACGGGACGCTAACATTGAGAGGATTGAGGCTGCCCGGGATGCCAGGCGGGACGAGTTGCAGGTTGCCCTTGGCTTTCTGGATGACCGTATAAAGGTCGCTGAAGACTTCGAGAATCAGAGACTGAGCCTGGAGGAGGACGCGGCCGCTGAAAGACTGAGATTGGAGGAGCAGACCTTTGACGAGCTTACCCGGGCGGCTGAGTCTTTCCGGGACGCGGCCAAAAGCATACAGGACGTAGTTGACCAGTTCCGCGTGAGCGAGTCTTTCCTTGCCCCGATACCACGGCTGGCAGAGGCCCAGAGGCAGTTTGCCGCCACCCTTGGCCGGGCGCAGGCTGGAGATGTGGGGGCAGCTGGGGAGCTGGGCGGTGCTTTTCAGACGTTGTTTGCGGCTGAGGAGGCTGTGTTTGCTGGCACCGCCCAGGGTAGGGCCATCATTGAGGCTGCGCTTGCCTCCCTGGAGACTCTGGGGGTTGACTTCACCCGCAGGGCAGAACTTTCTGAGGCCGAGCTTCTGCGTCGCACCGTGGGCAACGTTGAGGGCGCCGTCTTGCTTACTGGCAGCGACAACCTTGAAGCGCTTCGCAGCACCAGGGACGTGCTGCAGGCCGAGATCGAGTCCTTGGACGCCACTTTCCAGGAGCAGATTGACGCCGAGATAGAAGCCTTTGATGCCGCCGTAGAGGAGCAGACCCAGGCGTTCGAGGCTGCTGTAGAGGAGCAGACCTTGGCCTTTGAGGCTGCTGTAGAGGAGCAGACCTTGGCATTTGAGACCGCAATTGCCGATGCCAGAGACGCCGCTATCACTCAACTAAAGGCCCTTGAGGAACTGGCGATCACAAGTAAGGATGCCCTCAACTCCATTGCAAACTATGCCCTGGCAATACTCACCCAGGCCCTGCCCGGTATTGAGTCTGCCGTGTGGGAAACGACCAATGCAACGATTGCCGCCATAGATAACCCTGGCTGGGTTCAAACCGTTGTTAATGTGCTCAACAACATAGCTGCCAGGGTGAACGCTCCCGTAGTCAACTTGCCACCCAGAATAGAGGAACCCTTCTTTGCTCCGCCAATACCGCGGGGGTCCCTTGTAGGTATCTCCACGCCTCCCGCTGGCTTCTACCTGCCGCCAGGAGTTGATGTCAATGAACCTGGGAGCTTCCCGGCCGTTACCGGAGCCTTGGGACCATTCCTCCCTCTCCAATCGGGCGCTGACATTACGCGCCCAACTCTTGCTTTGCTTGGCGAGTCAGGCCCTGAGACCGTGGTGCCGGGCACTATCATAAATGAGATAGTGAAGGAATTAAAAGTTTTGCAGGGTGAGGTGAAACAACTACGAGGAGGGCAGGGAGGAACAAAGAGAGTAGCTGAGCTTCCCATCGTTATCGGCGGCCGCGAGGTGGACCGCTACATATTGGAACTCACCCAGGACGGGCTCAATACCCGGCGACTCACGGTACCCGGGGCCGGAGTGAGAGCAAAGAGGTAATGCGTGGGATACCTGATGATTGATAACCGGGTTGCAGGTGGGAAACTGCAGGAGTACGATACCTGCTCCTGCGTTCACTGCCAGGCCGTTATCAAGATCGTGCGCGGCCAGAAGCGCATAATAGGCTGCTGGCGGTGCGCCGGTCCGGTATGTGAAGCATGTGCAAGAAGGGGCCGCTGTGAGCCCTTCTTTCGTAAAGTTGAGCAGCAGCTCAGCAGGCAAAGATTCCTGAGACAGATAGAAGGAACATGAAACAGGCAGAAGGGAGACAATAGCATGGGTGTCTACACCGGCGTCGTCCGGTCAATCACGCCAGTCCTTACTGACGACAACTGGTTTCTTACAGCGGGTGCAAATGAGCTGGCCCGGGTGATACGGGTGCGGGCCAGCGGCGAGGCTACGGCTGCTACCGCAATGCATACCCGGTGGGCGCGTTCATCGGGCCAGGCAGGAGCAGCTACCACGGGAGACGTGGCAAGAGTATCCAATCCCAACGGACCCACCAATCTGCTCACGTTTGGGACCACGTTTGCAACGACTCAGCCGACCCTGGATGCTGGCTCCCTGCTCTCCGAGTCTTGGAATGCGAACGGCGGGCTGGTCGAGTGGGTGGCATCTATACCAGACGAGGAATGGCTCATAGTCGGAGCAGCAACGGAAACGGTGATCTCATGCCGCAACTCCGTGGGGGTTGGCGTCAGCTCCTATGGCGGCACCTGGAGAGAGGATTGAACAGCACTGCTGCCCTTGTTCGCCGCCGACGCAACGCCTGGAAGAGAAGCCGAGCCGCCCTGCACCGGCGTCGCTCGGCCTATCCGCCGGCGGACGTTACTGGTCTTGCACAAGCTTTCCTTGATTGGCTCAATAAACCACGAAAGAAGAAGGTTATCTTCTTTGCCCTGCTCACCCTCCGCTACGTCTCGGGTGGCAGCGTTCTTACTGAGACCCTCCACATCAGCACCCACAAGCTCAACACGGCTGAGGGTGATGGCCCATCCAACACTCATTTCCGGGTGCTTCTGCGGCCCGAGGACATTCCCCCTTTTCGTCAAGAGGTGAAAGAGCCTTTCAGCGAGGGGATATCACTGCTGCCCTCCGGCAAACTCACGATAGGCAACCCGGATGGCACCATCAATGCCAAATTGCCTCCTACCCGGTCATGGCTGGGCGGAATAATAGAAGTGAAAATGACCGGCGATGCGAGCGAGGTCCCACTCTCCAGTGCGGCAACTGTCTACAAAGGAAGACTAGGGAGCCCGGTGCGCAGCGAGGAAAACATTGAGGTGGATATCTTCTCACGGCACCTGGACCTGGAGAACCGGCTCATGCCCACAGCGACTTTCACCGGTCCCAATAGTGAGGTGCACCTTGAGCCCTTCGGCTACGGTGAACTGAAGAACATCCCCCTTATTCTCGTCGATTCAGTGAATCTTGTTTATGCAACCGTAACCGGACCAATCCAGAGCATAGACAACGTTTTCAATAACGGGGTGGCTCTTGTTCTCACCACCGATTACACGGTCAACCTGACTACGGGTCGGGTGACTCTTGTCAACCCCCTCACCGGCACTCTCACTGCCGACATAAAGGGCTACCAGATAAGTGGGACTTACTCTGATAAAAGAGGTGATTTTGTTAACCATGCCCTCACTAATTTTGGAGGATTAGTTGCAGCGGACCTGGACTCGGCGTCTTTTACCCAATTCAACACTGACGTGCCAGAGGCTTCATACTTCTACGCGGGCCAGGAGATGTCGGTGCGGGAATTCGTCTCCCGGCTCCTTAACCCGGTCATTGGTTACTTGGTTGAGACTCGTAGCTCGAAGTTTAAGATTGGACTGGTGCCCCTGCCAGTAGCTTCACCCGACCTGACCCTAGACCGCAACGATATCATAGGCCGCGGCAGAGAGATTCCGCTCAGTTTTGTTCTCAATATCGCTACGGTCCGCTATGATCGCAACCACACCGTGCAAGCTAGCCAGAGCCTCGGGGATGCGGCTCCTGTCCAGTCTACCACGTCTGCCGGGCGCGCCAAGCGGGCATGGCTTGCGGATGAGTGGCGCTCGACAAAGAGCGCCACGCCGGGAGCAACTGAGGGTCGCAACCTGGTGCCCACAGCTGAAGATGTGGTGGTAGACTCTTACTTCCTCGCGAAAGCAGCAGCAGACACTTATGCAGCCCGATGGAAGACGTTCTTCGGGGTGCAGCGCTATCTCATAGACCATGATTTTAACTTGAAGCCGTTCCAGATAGACATACTGGCCAAGCTTCGCCTCACAAACGCCTGGCGGACAAGCGTTGACACCATCGTTGTGATGCAGGAAGAAGGCTATGGCAGCGGCCTGGTGAGCCGCAGGCTGTTCCTCTAATGGGAACGAACTCTAAATTTCTCTGGTATGACTGGTGGGAAGAGGGCGGTACCATCTCTGCTTCCTCTGCGGCCGCCGGCTTCCCAGCAAGCAACACGCAAGATCAGGCGCTTTCCAAGACCTGGCGCAGCACTAGCGCAACAGGTGAGGAATGGATACTGCGTGATCTGGGACAAAGCAGGGAGATAGGCGGCATATCAGTTGTTAGTCACAATGAGGATGAGAACGGGAAGCTGCGGGTGCGGATATCTGCTAACCCTGATCTCTCCAGCCCGGTTTACGATTCAGGGTTTGTCTTTGGCCTTTCAGCTCTCTATGGCGCAAGCGAGGAGCCCGATGGCGCAAGCTCAGAGATTGTGGGAGCAGGCGGTGTGCCACTGGCCGTGGTGAGACTGCTGCTTCCTGGGGTGGTGTCATTTTTTGTTCCTACCACCGCAGTCAGTGGACGCTACGTAGAGGTGAGGGCGCGCAACACAGTCAACCCTGACGGCTACATAGAGATAGCTCTTGTGCAGGCCGGGGTCACGCGGGAGGTGAGCGTCAACGTCGGCGGTAGGTTCCAGCTCGGACGCCCTGACTCTATTTACCAGGCAGTAGCAGGCTCAGGCGAGAAGCGCATTGCTTCTCAGTTTAAGCGGGTAGAGACCGAAGCAGAATTCACCTTCCAGTCCGACCAGGAGGCTCGCGAGTTCTGGGTGCTGGCGCTGCGGCACCTGGGCAGCTCTCGCATGCTTACAGCAATCCTGGTAGAGGGCAACAACCCCGCATGGTCTTTTTACACCACCATCGCATGTCGATTCAAAGACATAGCTCCAATCGAGCACCGCGGCCATGACAACCATGTGGTGCCGGTGAGACTTCTGGAGATGGTCAGTGGGTGACGGCGCAAAATTATTTTTTAGAAACAGATGGGTCGATGCAACCCTGGGAGCTATCACATCCGGCGGAGACGTATCCGCGTTTCCTGCTTCCAATACCCAAACGAATATCCCCAGCGAGATATGGCGGGCCCAGAACCTCTCCACTGCTTATCTTCTGCGTGATCTGGGTGCAGATTTTCGCATAGGTGGACTATGCGTCCATGGTCACAATCTGAGCTCCGCAGGTCAGATCCGGGGCCGGATAGCTGATAACGCCGCCATGACCTCACCTCTCTATGACTCCGGGTTGACTGATGCCTGGGGCGCCGTGTTCCCGGTAGGCTCACCTTTTGGGGACAGCTCGCAGCGACCCAATGCAGAGGGCAGGGAATTACTACCGTTGCCCGTGTGGCTGCAAACATTGCCCTCTGAGGTTTATGCCCGGCACATCCGAATAGATTTCTCTGATCCCAATAACCAGGCCCGAGTTATAGAAGCCGACTGGTGCTACGCGGGCCTGGTGCATGAGGCAAGCCCGACCCAGGCTTTCGGCTGGCAGCTTATCCCGGTGTCGGAGTCAATCATAAAACTGGCTCAGACCGGACAGGAATGGATCGAGGGGCAGCGCAAGTTCTTCCGGGCAGTAGGAACCTACGAGGGTCAGGATGAGACGGCAGCGAATTTTTGGACTTTTCTTTTCAACGACGTCGGCCTGACAAAACCGTTTGTAATCTCCATGAGGGATGCTCAGACTATCTGGCAGGCTGAAACAACTATGCTGTGCCGGTTTACCCGTGATCCGTTTATAGAGCATCAGGAGAATGTTGCCGGCGATCGGATCAGCGTTTACAGAATTGAGGTAGAACTCGAAGAGGTGATAGGATAAAAAGATAAGATGGCTGCTGTCACAACTGCAACTAAAATCGCCCGCGGTGAAAAGGAATGGCACCTCAAGCAGAATGACGAGGTGCAGGAGATTGTCGACGCTAAGGCTGCTTACGCTACGCTCAAGGCTCGCATAGATGCCCTTACCGCAGCACCGTCCTCAGAATGGGTGGCACCCGGCCAGACCCCGACTTTTGTAAGCACCACTCAGTTTACCATTCCCACGGACCTAACCGCGCAGTTCGAGGTGAATCGGCGAGTGCAGGCTGAGAACCTCCCGGGCTCCCTGGTCTATTCCCGTGTCACGGCCGTAGCTTTTGCCACTGTGACAACGGTCACGGTAGCCGATGCGGTGCTCACTGCAGACCTCTCTGCGGTCTGGTATTCATTTTGGAATGTTGGGAGTAACCGCGCATATCCCGATGTGGTTGGGCCGGACTTTCCTGCGAGCCAAGCGCAGGGGGATGTGTATTTTCGTGGGTCTGCAGGCATACAGAGACTTGCTGCTGGGACGAGCGGGCAATTTCTTAAGACTCAGGGTGCAGCGGCAAACCCAATATGGGCGGATGGCACTCCGTCTGGTGTGATCTGGCTCTATGGCGGATCTACAGCTCCAAGCGGATTTTTGCTCTGTGATGGAGCTTCCTTTGCATTGAATACATACCCCTCGTTGTTTGACGCGATTATAAACAACTTCGGCAATGGGACAGCGACTGCTGCAACGGCTGACTCAACCACGGACAAGATCACTGCTACCGCACATGGTTTGGTCAATACTGATCAGATTTATTTCACGGCCACGACCATGCCTGGTGGGTTAACTGCGGCGACAAAATACTTTGTAGTCAGCGCCACAGCGAATGACTTTCAGGTATCTGCTACATCTGGAGGCGCAACCATCAACATTACCAGTAATGGCTCAGGGCTGAATTTCTACAAGCAGGCGCTGCTGCCAGACTTACGGCAGAGATTTCCTCTTGGCAAAGCAGCCGCTGGTACTGGTAGCACCCTTGGTGGAACGGGTGGAGCGATAGATCACACGCACACATATACAGATGTACCAAATCATGTGCACAGTGTTGATCCACCAAGTACGAGTGCGGTGGTGACTGATCCGGGGCATAATCATGGTGGAGCAACTGAAGCTGGTGGTTCTAGGAGTGGCGCTGGGGGATCGCCTAGTCTTTCTGCTAACACAGGTGCTACTGGTCATACTCACGGAATCCCTTCTGGTACTACTGGTATCACCGCCTCAGTTGACATCGCGGCATTCAACTCTGCAAATCCAACAGGAGGAGTGGCGACAGGGACGACAGCTACACAGAATCCTCCATTCCTAGCAGTAAATTATATTATCAAGCAATAAAGTTAGGTGGGAGACCATATGACATACAGCATTAAAATTACCAGAATAAATGGCCGAATGTCTACACTGAAAGATGTCGAATCACACTCAGTCATACTGAATGGACTCGTGATGGATATTGTCTTGAAAGACAGGAGAAGGTTTCTTATCCCAATAGATGGGCATGAATTTGAGTTCTCCAAGGAACTGAGCAAAACCATAGAGGATCGCAAGATCATAGAGGATCGCAAGAGAACAGCCGCAGGAGGGTAACAAACATGGCACATTGGAAACATGACCCAATCAAAATTCAGGGACCTCACACCGTCGAAGCCAGTAGGATAGAGGGGTTGTTTGTTTATCCGATTCAGTCTCAGGTGGATGCAGTGGTTGCTAATGGCAGGTATGTCACTTCAGTCTCTGCTGCGCAGGCTGTGGTTGGTAATACCGGGGATGACAGCGCAACAAGTAGCGGGAGCTACAGCGACAAAGATCGCTCCAGAACCTACACTGTGACAGTAACGAGGGTTGGTGCTTTGGGAGTAGCTGCAGTATCATGGACTACGGATAAAGGTGATGATGAAGGCGGCCCGATCGTAGTGCCTGTCAATGGCCTTGTCAGTATTGGTACCAAAGGTATTAGCCTGACTTTTATGGCAGGCGCAGGTGGTGTACTCACGCTGAATAATAAATGGACAGTAACAGGCCAGCGGGAGTTTGAGACTATTACTGCCCTCAAGCAACAAGTAATTCTGCGAGGGACTGATTTTTTGAGCATCGCTACGGCGGCACCAGACGCAACCCAGACTACCTTACTGGCAGTAGTGGCCAAGAAAGCCTACGAAGTTCTCTCCACACAACTCGGATGGTCTACAGGAACACAAGGTGGGATCAAGGCTTTGGACGAACTATAAGCAGCTTTTGCTCTCGATGAATTGTAGAGTATGGATTATTTTGACATAGTTGCTGATGGTGGTGCAGTCCCAGGAACAGACTGCACCCAGATAATAAACGAGTGTTTGACTGCCACAAGAAATCCGCAGTTGAAACCAGTGATGATTCCGTGGGGAAATTTCTGGGTATCTCCCCCGTTTCTCACGAACAGGTATGTCAGCATGATTGGCCATGGAGCAGGCCGGAGTAAGATAATCACCAACTCTAACGCTGACCTGCCTATGCTCAGGCTTGCACTTTCTTCTCCGCTTGGCGACGGAGTAAAAGTAGAGGGCTTTTCGCTTGACCGGGCTTTACCCAGTACGTCTGTAACAGCAGGAATCGGCATTGCACTTGATAATGCCCCAAGGGTTTTGTCCATAAGCAGAGTGCAGGTGCAGGGACGCAACAGATACGGTATAGACATTCGTAATGCCAGTGTTGTTATGATAGATACCTGCATTATTTCCGGTGAGGATGTAGGGGTTCGTATCGTCAAAACTCCTTATGCTTTCATCGGGGAATTGAGCATAGATAACTGCGTGATAGACGGCCTAAACCCTGACCCCCAAACATGCGCTCTCCTTTATCAGGGTATAGATGCCAGTGATATGTTGGATGCTGCTCTCAGAGTAAGCCGGTGCCACCTAGGAGCGCGAGGCTACGGCAAGGCTGTACTCTGCAAGTGGAGCTCCAACTTGTGGCTGAGAGAAAACGTCTTTGAGAATCCTGGGAGTCCTCACAGTTCGCAGGTGCACCTATGGCAGTCTGGGAATGTCAATATTACAGATTGTACCTGGAGTGGTGGTGAAGCCCCAGAGCAAGACGCTATATGGTTGTTCTCTCTACCTGGCGGGGGTAACATTGTTATTTGTGGTAATCGAATAATGGGTCGGTTTCGCAGCGGGATTGTAGTTGATGGTCTTGGGTGGTCTGATCTGATTATTGCCAACAATTTGATTTCTCATTCGCATCCCGACAATTTTTACCAGTATGAAGGTATATCCATTATTGACCCGCAGGCCAGCCATATCACCATCACGGGGAATATTATAAGAAGGTTTGCCGTCGGACTCAAGGTACTTGCAGGGGTAAGTTTCCTTAACAGTGCAGGCAATGATTTTTCTGACAACTCGGCAATGATGTCCTAAAATAGGATAGGCAAAAAAGATTAAGTGGTGAATCATGACAGAAAATAACGGCAAACCGTGGTGGAGATCTAAGACCATCAGATTTAATATCCTCTTGGGCGCTGGTTTGGAACTTGCAAGCTTCCTTGGTCAGGAGGGAGTAGTCTCAGCGGAGACAGTGGCCCTGGTGATGGGCGTGGGCAACATCCTGCTCAGGCTTGTCACCAAGGAGCCGGTGACTGTGCCAAGGATATTAGGAGGATAGCCATGCCGCTTCAGTCTGGTGAGTGGGACGTGTTCAGGGTCGTCACGGTTTTCCTACTTATAGCAATCCTAGTAGGCGGTCTACTCGCAATCCTCCTGTCGAACAAGTACTTCAGCAACATTCTCAGACTCCACCTCACAAGGATCGAAGCGCACGAAACTGAGGACAGGGAGAAATTCGCCGCAATACTGGGGAACATCTCTCTGATCCGAGCTGATATTGGAGAGCTTCGGAGATTGATAACGCAGGTAGGAAGTGGAGACACCTAGGATAGATGGCTGGACCGAGTGGTCAAGGTTTGTCCTGAGCGGGCTCCAACGGGTTGAGGAACGGCTAGAGACTCTGGACAGAAAAATAGAGGAGAGGATCAAGGCCGGAGAACAAGAGGTGTTGCAGCTTCGGATTGATCTGGCGAAGTTGCAGGTTAAGAGCTCGCTGTGGAGCGCTATAGCTGGAGCACTCACCCTCGCTATTATGATGGGTATTTCCTACTTGAGAGGAAGGTAGCAGCAATGAAAGTCACTTTCTTTTTTGGAGTCTTGCTCTTGGGTTTGTTCCTGGTGCAGGCAGAGGCATATACAATCGTTGATGCTAAATACCTCACCTGTTACGATGGGGACACCTGCACCTTTGCATTTCCTGAGTGGCCCGAGCCCTTCCAGAAAATATCCGTGAGGATAAGAGGGCTTGATGCCCCGGAGATCCGCGGCAAGTGCCCCAAAGAAGTAACGATGGCAATGGTAGCAAGGAACACCCTCCGCTCTGCCTTGGCTACTTCGGAGCACATAGAACTCCGAAGGTTCGAGTTCGGGAAAGATAGATACACCCGGATTTTAGCCGAGGTCTGGGTAGACGGGCGCAACGTGGCTGAGTTATTGATTCGCAAGAGCCTGGCCAGGCCCTACGATGGTGGAAAAAGAAAAGGGTGGTGCGGAGAAGAGAAAACGAAGGGGGGAAAGACGCATGTCAGGCGTTAACTGTCCCGCCCTCTGTCTCCTGGAAAGAGCCAAGATGCTCTACCCCCTGGGCAAGCTCTCTGTGGAGATGCCCACAGATCTCATTGAGCAGTACCAGGTCGAGGCCGCGGAGATCATGCATGAGATAGACCAGGCGCTTGCTGCAAAGTGCTGGTGGTGTAGGCTTCTTGGGTTTTTGGGGAGGTAATAGAGTGGGATTTAAGATCACCAATGGAGAGCTTGATTTGTTCCTCAAATACGCCGAGGGCAACATTGCGGTCCTTTTCCTGCTTGTAGCGATTCGCTGCACTGAGCAGGGCGGCCCAGGCAGGGAGATGGGTGTCCTTGATAAGAGAGCAAACAACTTAGAAAAACAAGTCCGGTGGGCAAGAAATACGATCCTGAACAACGAAAAGAGATTTGAGAAGAAGCACTTTGACTTGCTGGCCCGCAACCCCAACACAGGGCTTTTCGCTGACGCTTTTCTTGAGTATTTCTCTGGGGTCTATGCGCCGGTGGGAGCAGAGAACGACCCACGGACGTTGAATAAGAACCATCTAAAGAACCTTCGGTTTTTCCATTCTCGCTGCCGCGTGATGCTGGGCGAGGTAGCTTAATGCCTGAATCCTGGGACGAAACCGAACGGCAGAAGCTGAGCAAGATCCAGCTTTCAGTCAAGCCGGTATGGACTGTGCCATTATCCCAGAAACCCAACGCCTGCTTGACAGGCTTTACGGCCCCGTTCCTCCGGCCCATGGGCAGCCTAACTAAGACGGCGGCTCTGAAGCTGGCAAGCCTCAATATTATCTTGTAGTAGTTTTGGGGTAGGAACCAGGGAGGGCGGGGCCACCCTTCTATTCTCCAAACTCTCCGCAAGCTTTGCTCACATCCTCCAGTGCTTTCAGCATATCATCCAAGGCGGCCAACAGTTCATCAATTTCTTCGTCTGTGATCTCGCCCTTTTCTAGCCTGCAGTTTAGTTCCTGAAGTATTGGGTTCATCTCAGTTCCCCTTTGCGTGCTCCGGGTGCAGCAGGAGCCGCAGCTCTTCAACAAGCGTCTCCCAGTCCTGGCAGGATATGGCATCGTTTATGTTGCCGCCCGGCAGGATGATATAGCCCTTTCGCCCGCGCCGGACGACAGCCATATTTTTCTGGGTTTCAGTCATGCCCTTTTTCACGCCGTCGATAAAAGAGTCTATCTGCTTTTTGATGTCGGTCAAACTTTTCTCCTTTGCTACATCCTTTACTTCTTGTGCAATTTTCTTTATACTATCTAACAAGATATAAAACAAGCTTATGACAAGCGAACAGAAAGCCCTGGCTCTAGCATTGAAAATTAAGGGACACTCCTATGCTAGTATAGGCAAAGAGTTGGGTGTATCCGGGCAGAGGATACAACAGATACTTCGCCCACCCCCCAGGGTTGCTCAAGTTGTCCAACAGAGGGCAAAAGGCAAGTGTGAATGCTGTAGCACTTTAGTTCACAAAGGAAATTTGCATCATAAATCAACAGAATTTCCCGATCTATACAATTCACCAGAGAACATCCTTTGTCTCTGCGCATCCTGTCATATAAAAATCCACAAGGGGATTCCCATCCAAATTCTTATGGAAAGGCACTCAAGGTCGATGAATATAGGGGGGAAAGACTATTATACGATCACTGAGGCTGCCGACAAGCTAGGGCTTGGCCGCCAGGGCGTACACTGGCTGATCCACCACAAGTGGAGGGGCCAATGCGACCCGGTGCAGATCAATGGCAAGGTGCTTATCTGGAAAATCCCCCTGCACCTCGTTAACGACTATGCCTCTCCGTGGGGAGAGGTGCGCCAAAAGGCAGGCAAAAAGGGAGCTAATGCCCGTCACAAGCTGTGATAGCCTATTGACAATCTGTTTTCCTCACCGCGCCCGCTAAGCCGCAACCGGCGCGGGTTTCAGCGAGCGCCCAACGGCCTGCGCCATAAGTCATTGATTTTACTACGCTTTCCCCACTGCGCCCCTTCGTGCGCTGCCTGGATTGTCTATTAAAATCAAATACTTACCGCTTTACAAAAGTGTTACTGGAAGGTCCCTTTTTGGCAGGGGCCGTGCCAAGGGCCGGGTTTCGGGCAATTTCTCAAAATATATTTTCTCCCCTAAGTACTTGATAATAAAGGAGTTTTTGCCCCGGCCCGCCCTGGCAAAAATTATTTTTGCTGCCCCCCCTTTTTGCTTGACAGCGGCCAGCAAACCTGTTAACTATACTGTTAAGATGAAGACAAGAGAGAAAAGAGAGACCGCCTGCTGACCCTCCTTTCCGGGGGATCAGCCCCCAGCGAAGGCACGGCATCCCGCGAGGGAAACTTTGACAGGGCCGGGCCAGGGTGCAGACAAGGGAAACGCCGCACCGAGTGTCCTGGCGGAGATTCGGTAGGCGAGATACCTGAGGGGTAGCCAGCCCCCCGGCACCGAGTGTGAAACAGACGCGACAAAACGGACCCCTCGCCCAGACCTCAAAAACGGAGGCAGGGTGCGAGAGCTTAAAGGGAGGGGGAGAGAAGAGAAGAGAGGGAGCTACAAAGCTCCCTTTTCTTTGTGCCCTCTCAGAGAAAGAGAGGGTAGAAAGAAAAATAAATCAGCAAAGAAGGGAGAAACATTATGGAAGAAACGACCCGAAGCGTGTCCGAGACCTCAGACATGGTTGTTCGCTGCCCCTACTGCCAGCGGCTGCTGAGCCGGGGAGGTACGGCCAGAACGGACGAGACGATAATCCGCCTACACCTTAACGGCAATCTAGCCCTGTCTGAGCGGGGCAGGGAACAGATGAAGTGTGCCGGAATTGATAGGTAGTGAATTTAGTAAAAAGAATAGGAGGGGAATATGCCAGCGAGAGGAAAAGAAAATGGCTTATATCAGGGCATGAACTGGATCCGCCCCGAGCGGCGGCTTGCCCTGTATCTGAGGGATGGCTTGGCCTGCTGCTACTGCGGGGAGGCGGTCGAGGACGGCGCAAAGCTGACCCTGGACCACCTGACCCCGCACAGCCAGGACGGGGGAAACGAAAACGAAAATCTTGTGACCTGTTGCCACCGTTGCAACAGCAGTCGCGGTGACCGGGACTGGAGGGACTTCGCAAAGGTTACCGCAGCCTATCTAAACCACGATGTCTCTGCCGCGAAAATCATCACGCACATTCAAAAGACGATTACCAGATCCCCTGATCTCGCCACCGCGAAGGATATCATCGCCCGCCGGGGCAACTTCTCCAGGGCTCTGACAAGTCTTAGAGAGGAGGGATAAAAATGCGAGAGCAAGCCGAGAAACTGGCAAGGCACATAGCCCGCCACGGCATGGATGCTAAGGCCAGGAGTAGTAGCTGGGGGCGCCTCTGGGCAAGCCTCTCCCTGAAGCCTGGCTACGTCCTGGTGGGAATCAATAGAACGTTGATTGGCCGAGCCCGGCGCGAACCGGGCAAAGGAGGATATTATGAGCAGACAAAGAAGTCCGTGGTCGTCAAAGGGAATTGTGCATCCGGCCCTAGCCATACCTGGGCTGGTGGATCTTGTACAGGAATTAGAGCGGTGCTGGACGAAGATCCAGCACAACGCACCATACGAGGCGATGGTACTGAAGGCTGCCATAGGGCGGCTGCAGGATCGGAGTGTAGGAATGGGAGCCCAGGAGGATAATTTCAGCAACGCAGCTTATCAGCTCACCGCCGCAGCGGTGGCGAGGAGAGACTATGGGATCAAAATAGGATGGGCCGAGCTGAATATCATGGAGGAAGTTATGGAAACCCTGCTCAGAGCAGGGACCCTCCTCCACGAATTTGTCAGGCTGGTAATAAGGAGGAATCAGGGCACCGGAAAGGGATGCGAGATTGCGGATGTCATGCGTTCAGTACAACCGATACAACTAGAGGAGAGATAGGAGGCAATCCTGATGAAAAAATACCTGCTTAACAGCCCGGTACTCGCAGTACCGGGCCTGTACGATTACAAAGATGCGGACGTGGCGGAGATCGCCCTGTTCGCGGTAGACACAGTGTCAGCAATTGGCCACCCCGGAACAGCTGAGGTCATGACTCAGGTACTGGGGTTCGAGGTCAAGGCTAACCGAGCCTACATCACCCTCAATCCGGGGGACATGGCCCTAGTGTTCCAGATTACGGAGCGTCTTCCGGAGGGGAAAGTCCTCACAGCTGAGGAGCTGAAGGAATTGAAATATTCGCTCCGCATCCTGCGCAGGCTGTAGATCTTTCATCCTGTCCCCTCCTCCAGGGGGCAGGAGTGAGGGATTTAATTCAGCAGCCGAGCCCGGCGCTAACCGAGCAGAAAGAGGAGAGCAAAATGACCACCTTCAGCATCCCGCAAAAAATGTCCAACTCCGGCAGCATCCACGACATCGCCAGCGACATGTTCGACCGCGACATTGTCTTTGCGCCTAGCTGCAAATTCGCCGTCGTGCTCGCCAGCTACTACGGCGGCAAGGGCTATACCACCCACAAGACAGCCGCTGCCGCAGCCGCTGAGAGCCACAAGCAGCGCGGGTACAGCCACACCGTCATCGACACCGACGGCAAAGAGTTCGCCGCCTACTACGGCGACCTGGTTACAAAATGAAACCACATATCTATGCTACGTGCGACACCAGCCAGGAGGCCGAAACCAAAGCAAAGGCATTACGAGCCGCAGGGTTCTTTGCGGGAGTACAATCCAATGCCAAGCGCAAAATCTGGGAGGTGTACGGCCCCACAAGAGAAAACGCTAGACGCTGGACCACAACCGGGTAGAAGGAGGACAGAAATAATGAAAATGGAGAACGAGAAAGAATGGGTCGTGAGGGTAGATGGGTTCGGCCATACCACCATCACCGCTGGTGAGGTCAGTATTGCCGTGCGTGGAGGCCGAGATATAGCTGAGCATGATCGCATTGTCAGTCTGGTATCTGCCGCTCCTCTCTTGCTGGCCGCTTGCAAACTGGCTTTGGGATACGCAGGAGATAGGCTTAGTGCATGGGACTGGGCAATAACGGTGAATATTCTACGCGCAGTAACTGCCGTGGAGGGAATCAGTGAATCGAGTAAGAAGAAGGAATAGATACGAGGTGATATTCTGTGATTCTGAATGCTATGAAGCGGCGCACTCCCGTACAGAGGGATTTAATTCTAGCTGAGCTCGGCGCTACCCGGGCAGAAGGAGGAGAATATGACGCTGACAATTATCGAAGTTGACCGCAAAAGAAACATTCTCTGGGCAAGACGGATCGACTCGCCGGGATTCCTAACAAATACGTCTAGCGGGGAATTGGTGTTGCCGGGCTTGCCCACAGCAGCGGAAATTATCGAGGCTGCTAACAACCAGCTTGTCGTCCCTTCGGAGGTTGGGTATTACTCGAAGTACGAGATTCGATGGGTTGATTAGATTCTTGCCCACTGGCCCTTGCGGGGGCCTTTGGAGAGGGATTTAATTCCTTAGCCGAGCCCGGCGCTATCCGGGCATAGGAGGAGGAGAAAGATGAAACCACACATCTATGCCAGCTGTAAGACATCTGCCTCAGCAGAAACCAAAGCCCGGGAGCTGCAAGCTGCGGGGTTCTTCGCGGGGATACAGTTCAACCCCCGCACCCAGCGCAATTTCTGGGAGGTATACGGTCCAACGAAAGAAAGCGATAGATGTTGGATCACGACCGAGAAGGAGGAAATCGCCATGATCACCGAACAGAAATTGCAAGCCTCGAAAATAAGAAGCTTGCACTATACCTATCCCTTCCTCATCCCAAACGATGGCAAACTACTCTCCAGAGTAGTAGCTGCAAAGAATATCCGCCTGGAGCTAAAGCAAGCCTTCCCCCGCATCAAGTTTAGCGTTAAGACCCGTGCTTTCAGCATGGGTGATGATATCAATGTGAGCTGGACTGATGGCCCTACCAAGAAGCAAGTCGAAGAAATCATTGACAAGTACCAGGCTGGCAGCTTTGACGGCATGGTTGACCTCTACACCTACGAACCCAGTGCATGGACCGAGGCTTTCGGCGATGCAAAGTACATTCTTGCTAACCGATCCTACACCAACGCCACCATCGCTACTGTCATTGACAAGCTCAAACTCGAATATGGCAACGCCCAGGCCCCGACCGTAGAAGACTACAACCAGGGCCTGGCCTGGAATACAACCCCAATGAACAAACACAACGGCCGGGTCGAGCAACACTGGAGCTGGCAGAGCATCATTAATCGTACCCTGGACGAGTACTTAGTAATCTAACCGGGCAGAAGGAGGAGAGTAGGAAATGAAACTCAAATGGACTTATCTTTGCCTTGGCCAGGTGGACGACACTGGCGGCCGGTGCAATGAGATCTTTGAGCTTGCACCGCTAGGCGTCTGCCCGGTCTGCGGCTCAGAGGACGTGTTCCCGCTGCATCGCCTGGTGCTCTCGGCTCCGGAGCGGGCGGAGTGGTATGGGCGAATAGCGGGAAAGAGGGGAAAGAGAGTGGGTGACCCGAAAACACAAAAGGCCGGCTTGCAAAGCCGGCCCTAGTGCGGAGAGAAACCAAATCAGGAGGATCGCTGCCACAAGGGTAGCATGTTTGCTCTGCAGCGGTCAAGAGAGGAGGTGAATGTGCAGCAGATAGAGCTAGATGAAGCCAGCCACACTTACACCGTCTCCGGCCGCCGCGTTATCTCCGTGTCCCGGATCCTGGCCGAGGCGGGAATAGTAGACCGGACTTTCTTCACGGAGAAGGCTGCCGAGCGGGGCCGAATCGTGCACCTGCTCACAGAGACTGCTACCCCCGGCAACTCCTTTCCCCCAGGAACACCGCCAGAGCTTAAGGGGTATCTGCAAGCCTGGCGCATATTCCTGGAACAGACGGAATTCCAGGCTGAAGAAGTTGAGCAGCGCCACTACTCAGCAGTCTTTGACTTCGCGGGCCGACCGGACCGCGTGGGGCTGCTCTACCATGAAAAGACCATATTGGATCTCAAGACAGGGCAGGGATCACCCCAACCATGGTGGGCACTACAACTTGCTGGATATAGCATCCTACTTGGCGAGAAGCCCCGGCCCCGACGGGCCAGCGTGCTGCTGAGGCCGGATGGGACTTACAGGCTAAATTTTTATCGCAACGTCAGAGATGAGGAGGTTTTCCTTGCCGCGCTCGCCGTGGCAAAGTGGAAGACTGGTCTGTGAATACAAGAGAGAGAAAGGAGGATCAAATGGGAAACGGGAGAAAGGAGAATAGAGAAGTAGACCTGCGCAAGCGGGTGCTGCCTGTGGTTGCGCAGGCCCGGGAGCTGGTCATCACCACCCGCGAGGACTGCGACCGGGCGGCAGAGATCCTGCAGGCAACGAAAGCGCTGCTCGCAGAGTCCGATGCCGTCTTTGGTCCAGTCATGCGGGCAGCCTTGGAGAGTCACCGGGCGGCCGTTGCGGCAAAGAAAAAGGTAGATGCCCCGCTAAAAGAGGCTCAAGGCATCATCCGCCCCAAAGTGGCAGGGTTTCTTGCCGAGGAGGACCGGCGCCGCCGCGAGGCCGAGGCGAGAGCCCGGGAGCAGGCAGAGCGGGCTCTGCTTGACGAGGCCGTAGCCCTGGAGGCCGCAGGCGACCCGGAGACGGCGCAGGTGATCCTAGAGGCTGCGCCCACCCTTGCGGTCCGTTCCTTGCCTACCTACCGGCCTGAGGGCGTGACCCCGCGAGAGAGCTGGAAGTTCGAGGTCATAAGCCTGAACCAGG
>ERZ1292625.2163-Hain-H41-01um-R1-2163-length-19238-cov-4_pt1 | contig 19238 bp, 22 predicted proteins | sample MGYA00564400_ERZ1292625 | MGnify/ENA primary metagenome ERZ1292625 (study PRJEB36523, sample SAMEA6512639) | groundwater metagenome | collected 2019-01-08 | study: AquaDiva: Metagenomics assemblies of 32 groundwater samples
ATCCCCCGTGAAAAAATGTTGGAAGCGGTTGAAGGAGCTCTCGCTACCGCGTACAAAAAAGAATACGGGAAACGCGGCCAGATTGTCCGTGCGCACTTCAACGTAGGAACGGGCGACCTTGATTTTTATCAAGTGAAACTTGTGGTAGACCCAAGCGGTGTCCGCATGGAAGACCCCGACAATGTTCAAATGTCCTACCGAGATATTCCAGAAACTACCACTGATGGCGACGAGCGACCATTTTTTAACGAAGAACAGCATATGTTTTTGGAGGACGCAAAGCGCATCAAGCGCGACGCTGCCGTGGGAGACGAAATTATTTTCCCCCTTGAAACAAAAACGGATTTCGGGCGCATTGCCGCGCAAACCGCAAAGCAGGTCATCATGCAAAAAATACGCGAGGCGGAACGCTCAAGCGTTATGACCGAATTCGGAGGAAAAGAAGGCGACATTGTAACGGGTGTCGTGCAACGCATGGAGCGCGGAAACCTCTACGTAGACCTTGGCCGTGCCACGGGCATCATGCCGTACGCAGAGCAAATTCCTGGTGAGCGATACCGCCCCGGAGAGCGTATTCGCGCGTACCTCTTCCGCGTGGAAGAGGGCCAGCGTGGAGTCTTCTTGCGACTTTCACGCGCGCATCCTAAATTCTTGGAAAAACTTTTTGAACAGGAAGTGCCTGAGCTTGGAAACGGAACCATTACCTTAAAGGCGGTCGCCCGCGAGGCAGGGAGCCGTTCAAAAGTTGCTGTTGCCGCAAACGACGATCGCATTGACCCCGTCGGAGCATTGGTGGGACAGCGCGGCGTTCGCGTTTCAACGGTAACGTCAGAGTTAGGCGGTGAACGCATTGACATTATTGAGTGGAGAGAAACTCCAAGCGAATTTATTGAAGACTCCCTCTCCCCTGCGCAAGTACTCTCAGTTCAACTTGATGAAGAAAATCACCGCGCGACAGTTGAGGTTACCGATGATCAGCAGTCACTCGCCATTGGCCGTGGCGGGCAGAATGTGCGCCTCGCCGCAAAACTAACGGGGTGGTCTATAGATATCCGTTCAGCGAAAGGTGAGGAGCTTGCAGAGACTGACGGAAACAATGTCTCTGTTACCGAAACACGGGAAGAAACACCTGCTGTAGCATCAGAGACACCTTCAGAAGATGTTTCAGAAGCCGTACTTGCGGAAGCTCATGAAGAAGCTCCGGCAGAAATGGACAGCGCGACTGACGTTGAGCCCGACAAAGAAGAGGGGGTTGGATAAACGGCGTACACACTTACTAGGTAATACCGTATACTACGTCTATGAACCTTTGGCACGATATTGAAGCAGGAACTACTGAGACGATAAACGCCATTATTGAAATTCCACGAAACTCGCGCAACAAGTACGAAATTGATAAAGAAACAGGGTTGATTGCGCTTGACCGCGTACTCCATACCGCACAGGTGTACCCGTTTGACTACGGTTTTGTACCGCAAACACTGTGGGACGATGGCGACGCGTTGGATGTGGTGGTCTTAACCACTGAACCACTTGCCCCTGGTATTCTTGTCCACGTTCGCCCGGTGGCAATGATGGATATGGTAGACAGCGGCGACCCTGACGCAAAAATCATTGGTGTCCCGGTGAATGACCCGAGGTGGAGCGCCGTTAAAGATTTAAGTGACCTAAACCAGCACACCGTAAAAGAAATAGAACATTTCTTCCTTACCTACAAACAACTTCAAAACAAGAAAGTAGAAGTGAAAGGATGGAGTGGTGCAAAGGAAGCATGCGAAGCGTTTGAACGATCTCAAAAACTCTACAAAGAAAAGTTCGCTAAATAAGAAATCCCCGCCTAGGCGGGGATTTCTTATTTAGAGAGTCAAATTTCTATTTTTGGTCGGTATTGGAGTGCTTCTAAAATATGATGTTCCTCTACGGAGGGCGAACCATCAAGGTCAGCAATGGTTCGGGCAACACGCATCACGCGGTGGTAGGAACGCTGGGAAAGGTTGAGCATTGTTGCTGACTGTTGCAGTGTGGAAAGCGCAGGAGCGCTGATGTTTATTGTTTTTTCAATTCCACGAGAAGCAATGTCGCTATTGGTTTTCCCTTTCGTACGCTTCGCGGCAACTTTTCGTGCAGCCATTACGCGCTTTCCCACGGCACTACTTGGCTCTCCTCCGCCCGCTGAAAGTTTGCTATGAGGAACATGCGGCACCTCAATCCACAAATCAATGCGATCCACGATGGCACCTGACAATTTCCTTTTAAACCGAACCACTTCGCGCTGGTCAGCTCGGTCAGTCGGCGGATTCATGGCAGCAACGAGCATAATGTTTGCGGGGAAGCGCGCGGTGCCTGACGCCCGCGCGATGGTGATGTATTTATTTTCCAGTGGCTCGCGGAGTGCTTCAACTGCACGACGGTCAAACTCAGGAAACTCATCCATAAACAAAACCCCGCGGTGCGCGAGCGTTACTTCTCCAGGGCGAACAATGTTTCCTCCTCCTACCAACGCCACGTACGAAGACGTGTGGTGCGGAGACCTAAACGGCGGATGCAAGACAACGGCTTCATCTAAAACCCCCGCAACTGAGTGCAGCGCGGTAACTTCAAGCGTTTCGTCGTGAGTCAGTGGCGGCAAAATGCCTGCGAGTGCTTGCGCCAACATTGTTTTTCCCGTACCAGGTGGGCCAGAAAGCGCAACGTTGTGCCTTCCGGCTGCGGCAATTTCAATACCTCGCTTTGCGGTTTCCTGTCCCGCAATGTCTGCCAGGTCTAGCACTGATTTTTTATTGGATAACTTTTTGCGGACGGACGCTACTTTTTCAAGTGGCGCGCCTCCCGTTAAGTGAAACACTACCTCAGCCAGCGTTCCTGCCCCGTAAATTGCAATACCCGAAACGAGCGACGCTTCGATAACATTTTCTTTTGGCACAATGATGGATAAAAATCCTAAGCTTTTTGCGGCGAGCGTTGCTGCCAGCACGCCCTTTACGGGACGCATTCCTCCGTCGAGTGCTAACTCACCAAGGACAATTGTTTTCGTCGCGTCAAACGCAACTTCTTCGGCGGCGAGGAGGTACGCGAGCGCCATCGCCACGTCAAAGACGGGCCCTTCTTTCTTCACGTCCGCAGGCGCAAGCGAAATAACAATTTTATGATTTTTACTTTTTGGTGCCTCAAATCCAGAGTGTTTGATGGCAGAGGAAATTCGATCGCGAGCTTCTTCCACCGCTTTCCCGGGGAGCCCCACCACCGTAAACGAATACAGACCCCGCGCGAGGTCTGCTTCAACCGAAATGAGAGGACTTTTTGGAAACTGAGGCTGAACGCTAAAAACGCGTGCAAATGCCATTCACCTATTATTGCATATGCGCAATGCAGGTGCGGGCAGCGGGGTTTGCGTTGAGGCGGTCCATTTCAATTTCTTCACCGGACACTTCACATATGCCAAACGTATCTGCTTGTATGCGCTCAAGCGCTTCATTGACGCTCTGCAGGCGAACTTCTAATTCGTTGATAGCCGCGTTGTTTTCGTGAAGTGCTTCAATGATGTCGGCGTTGTCATTGCGATCGGCGCCAAACTCCCCAACTTCTGTCGCAGGTTCCCAGTCAGCAGGGTTTGAGGGGTTTCTTTTTCCGAGCGATGCTAACTCTTTTTGCAAAAGGTCGCGCTCTTTTTCGAGGCGAATTTTAAATTCATTCTTCTGTTCAGTATTCAACATGCGAGCATCATACCATGATGCTTTTTAGGGCGCTACGGAGCGTTTGAAACACTGGAAAGTCTGCTCATTATTTCACGGAGCGTAAATTCGTTCGTGGTGATGACAAGGAGCGTGCGCGTAGGATACGCGTAGAGAATTGGCCACTCGCGTTGGCTCGCTCGTATGTCGGTATTTTTTATTATTTGATCGGTGAACACTAAGTTCGGCGCGTCTCTCCCTCCAAAAACTGGTTTAAAAAAATTACCTAACCCCCGGCCCATTTCTTTTTCCCACTCTAAGAGTGCGTTAAATGAGCGATCGTACGCCGACACTCTCAAAATAATGAATGGCTGGTTTCGATCAAACGCGTGTATTACCACCATCACCTCAGTAACTTCTCGCGCCAAGGGGCCGGCGAGTCCAAGGGCGCTCGCAAGTTCAGTCGCGTTAAGGGGAACGCCCCCGCTCGTTATAACTATGTGTTCAATTTCACCGAGCGATAAGAGCGCGACGTCGCGCTCCACCGCAAGCAGGTTGGCGAGGGGTATTCCCTCTTCTGTTTCTATTATTTTGGTAGCGTTGGCAAAAATTATTCCAGAAGGTGGCGGCACTTCGGCCCCATCCCCCCTGCCAAGCAAGTAGACGACGAGCGACACGACCCCAACACCTACCAGAATGAGTGCGATACCTCCCCCAATCATAAGACGGGTACGCGCGACATTACGTTCTACTGGTTCTTGTTTAAAACGCTCCCCTGCTCCCTGCTGCGCAGCGACGATGGAGGTGAGCGTTTCTCCGCGTGACTGAATAGCACGACTCATGTCAGACGCGTACGTTCTAAGACGAGGAATTGCCCCTGTTTCTTTTGGTGATTCTTTTTTTATTGGACTGGAATCATCTACCATACGTGGTGTTCGCTACCCTTCCTATGGTGCAAAGAGTGAATAAACACATTAATCTGCGTAGCACACAAGAATTGCAGCTGTTAAAGATCAGAATAGCACGGGGGCGAGCGCGACTAGCGATACTCATCGGTGTCTGAACCAACGACATGTGGCATATCGCTTTCCTCCCCTCCCTCTACTTCAGGGTGACTCCCTGTTTGAGGAATAACTACATCACTTCCTGCTGAGGGAAGTGAAAATCGGCTCGTCAATAAAAACTTTTTAGGAGATTCTCCCATATCAATAAACTCATCGGCAATTTCACGAAGGCGACTTGAAGACGACTTTCCAAATGAAATAACCTCTGCTTGCACGCCGTGAGCTTTTAAGTATTCAACGAGTGGAACAAAATCTCCATCTCCTGTAGCCAGAATAACCGCGTCTACGTGTTCACTAATTTTAATGGCATCTACTGCCATACCGACATCCCAGTCCGCTTTCTTTGCACCACCGTAAAAAATTTGAAGCTCCTTCGTTTTCGTTTCAATCCCCATTTTGGTAAGCGCGTCAAAAAATGCTCGCTCTTCACCGCTCTCCGTGGTAACAACATACGCCATAGCGCGAATGAGTTTTCTTCCCGCTACTGACTCTTTCAAAACGTTACCGAAGTTTACGCGCGCTTTAAATAAATTCTTTGCGCTGTGATAGAGGTTTTGTGTGTCAATAAAAACGGCGACACGTTGGTCAGGATGTTTAATAATTGCCATGTAAAAAGTGATTAATGGCTAACAGTTAGTTGCCAGCCACATAATAAATAAAAATACCCTACTCTGCTTAGTAATAGTAACAGAACTTTTGCCAAACACTAACCATTCTCAAATGGAGAACAGGAAACTATTTCTTCAAACCAAGGTTTTTGGTGAGTTTGTTGTATTCGCGCTTATCATTCTTCTCTAAGTACTTGAGGTGGCTTCTTCGGTCGGCAACCATTTGCAAAAGGCCTCGACGAGAGTGCTTGTCTTTGAGGTGTTTTTTAAGGTGGAGAGTTAACTCGTTAATTTTCTTCGTTAAAAGGGCAACCTGCACCGAGGCAGAGCCGGTATCAGTATCGTGTTTTTGCGCCACTTTAACGACGCGGGTTTTCTGGGTTTTCGTAAGCATGAGTGGCTACTGTACCATAAATGCCCTTTATTTGCAACATATTCCAAATGGGCCTTGCAGAACCTCCGCGTAAGGAGTAAGGTCAAAGAACAGTTAATTTTAAACTGAAAATTATGTCATCAATCGATAAACTTGCGTTACGGGCTGATACTAATGGAGAGAAGAAAGGTCCAGGTCTTATTGCAGGAACCTTATTTTTGCTCGCCTGCATGGCAGCAACCTACGTAGCAACAAATGTGGTCCTAAAATGGGCCGCAAATCTTGAGTAGGTGAGTTTTGTAAAAATTTTTGAAAGAAAAACGCATCGTATACTGTTTTGAGTGAATCTGACTGACACAAAACGATCATTTCTAGAGTATTTAGAGGTCTCAAAGGGGCGTTCACTGAAAACGCTTGAGAATTATGACCGTTACCTGACTCGTTTTATTGAATTTTCAAAATTAGACAGTCCAAAAAACATCACTGATCGCTCCGTGCAGGAGTTTCGTATGTACCTAAACCGCCTCCCTGCCCCAGGGGGAACAATGAAACGAAAGACGCAGAACTATCACCTGATTGCGGTTCGTGCTTTCCTCAAATACCTCCAGCGCCAGGGAATTGAAACTCTTGCGCCTGAGCGCATTGAACTCGCTAAAGTACCAGACCGCTCGCTGGACCTCATCACTACCCTTGAATTAGAGCGACTTATGAACGCGCCACACGACGCGTTAAAGAAAGAAGATGACCCTCAAAAACAGCAGAAACTGCTTCGCGACCAGGCGATGATGGAACTTCTTTTTTCTACAGGGCTTCGCGTATCAGAGCTCTGTGCCTTAAACACCGACATTGACCTCTCACGCGACGAAATGTCGGTGCGCGGTAAAGGTGACAAGGTGCGTGTGGTTTTTTTATCCGAGCGAGCGAAAAATGCGGTTCGTGCCTACCAAAAAGTTCGCACCGACCTAGAAGAAGCACTTTTTGTAGAGGGCCGCGCTAACAAACTTCATCGCATCACCCCCCGAGACGTCCAGCGCCACCTGAAAAAATACGCGGCTATCGCCGGTATTACGAGTAAAGTCACTCCACACGTTCTGCGACACGTTTTTGCTACCGATCTTCTTGAAAACGGAGCAGACTTGCGTTCAGTACAGGCACTCCTTGGACACGCCAACATAGCAACTACCCAGGTGTACACCCACGTTACCGACAAGCACTTGCGCGACATTCATAGAGCATTCCACGGAAAAAAGAGGCGCTAGAGAGGCGTTGTTTAAGAGGGTGTATAAATTCGTTGACGTTTTTTATAAGAGGAGTAGAGTAACTGGAATTTATTAAGAGGTCTTGTGGTATATTGACTTTTTATTTAAAATATTATATAATATAACATATGAATCAAGTACTAGAGATAGGCGCCCACTGGCGTCCCCGAGACATTGAGCACGAGGGTGAAGCTGCGAGCAGACGCCTGTATCATATTTTTGCTATCTTAGCTCCAATTTTGGTTGTTATTGGGGCTGTTGCTTTTGGTTTACAAAAAGAGAATTAGTAGGGTCGGTCAAAAATGCTGCCGTTCCCGACCCCACCTGTCGGTGCGAATGCGAATACAACAGGACTGCGTTACACTAACGATATATGCACCTTGTTTCGTGGAACGTAAACGGCATCCGTGCCGTGCACAAAAAAGGATTGTTTGTGCCGATGATCGAGAAACTGAAGCCAGACATTCTATGTCTTCAAGAAACCAAAGCTGAACGAAGTCAGAGCGAGGTGGATCTCTCTGAATACGAAGAGTGCTGGAACTCTGCCGTAAAAAAGGGCTATTCAGGTACTGCCATTTTCACCAAAATAAAACCGGAAGCGGTGTTTTTAGACTTCCCTAAACATATTGTAAAAAAATACGAACTTAATGACGGGTACGGGGATACCAATAGTGAGGGACGCGTCCTGGTACTTGAGTTTAAAGACTATTACGTGGCAACGGTCTACACCCCTAACTCTAAAGATGATCTTTCACGCTTAGAGCTTCGTCACAAACACTGGGACCCGGCTTTTTTGGCCTACATGAAAGAGCTGGAGGCAAAAAAGCCGGTTATATTTTGTGGTGATTTAAATGTAGCCCATACGGAAGACGACCTCGCCAACCCTAAGGGAAACGAGGGTGAACACGGTTTCACCCGCGAGGAACGTGAAGGGGCTCAAAACATCGTTGACGCCGGTTTCACAGACACATTCAGAATGTTTACACAGGGAAACGGGTTTTATACCTGGTGGAGCCCTTTTAGACAGGCAAGGAGTAGGAACGTGGGGTGGAGAATTGACTACATTTTCGTTTCAAACAAACTCGCGAAACAGGTTAAGAAGGCAGAGATCCACCCAGACATTATGGGCAGCGACCACTGTCCGGTCTTAGTGGAACTTAAGTGAAGAGTTAGGTAACAAAAAATTAGGGAACTTTTTGTCCGATTCGCGAAATTAAACTCATTAAAAAAAGTGATGAGAATATTACCCCTACAGAGGGGCCTACGATGAGTGCAAAAACATGATCCTCTTTATCGTCGTCGAATCCTGTTTCAAGAAAGTTGTATTGTATTAAGAAATAACAACCTATACTAACAAAAACACCGACTAATAAAGAAGCTCCAAACCCTAGCGGACTAATCCCAACTATTTCTCCACCTTCAGAACCAAACCCTTCTCTGTGAGTTCTAGAGCGAGACATTATTGAAATATATGCCAACCGAATATGGTTTACAAATCTTTTGAGATTTTAAAGGACAAACTGTGAATAAGTGTCCTTTACATGTCTTTTAGACATGTATACTTGTAAAGGACAGTTCTTTCAAGGTAAGGCTTCGCCCGATATACAAGTCCTCAACACTATCTAAAACATAAAGCGGCGTCGTATATTAGAACCTTACTTTAACGAAAACACTCCTTGGGACTCAAGGAGTGTTTTTTATCTAATTTTTAACTCACTATTTGTGCACCGTTCATTTTCGAGCATTTCTTTCCATTCCTCAGCAGAGAGATGCATAAGTTCTTCACCATAAGCAACACGTAAAACGACAGAAAGAAGACTTATTCCAGCAATCATTCCAACTAGAAAGGCTGGGAAGGTGGCACCACTTTGTTTCATAATGTGACCAAGTTTAGAAATAAGATATTTAGTGTAAACTAATATAACAAATTGTCAAGCGTTTTAGGTTATTGGCGAGAAGCGATCAATCTACATGATGTTTGGCACGAATGGCTGAAACTGCTTCCTCCTCTTCCCTCTCGCGCGCATCTTTGCCACTCTCCCCTAATTTCTTCAGTTCGTCATCGGGTAGATCTGCGAGCGTGCGTGCGCGGTCGTGGAGAAATTCTTTAGTATTTTTTTTCGGATCCTCCAAAACATCTTCAAGAAGCGCATGGAGTGTCCAACCAATACGAGGCCCTGGTTTCATTCCGAGACTCTCCATTAAAAATGTTCCGTCAACGGCAAGCATTTTCACCGAAATGGGGTCGCGGAGCGCTTCCTCCACCATTGATTTATATTTTCTAAAACGGAACGGCTGCTCTTTTGGTCTCCCCGTACCGATGCGATCACAAATACGAAGATTTAGTAAGTCCCAAATGTTTTCTTCACCCACATTTACGATCATGCGCCGCACCGCCGAGAGTGTAATTTGATCCGGGTCTGAGAAAAACATGTGCCACCGAACAAGATTCACCACCTTCTCAGAAAAATCTTTCGGAAATCTAAGGTCGGCAAGAATTTTTTTTGCCACTTTTGAACCAACGACATCGTGGCCATAGAACGTCCAATCTTTCTTTTCATCACTCCACCGACGGGTTTCCGGTTTTGAAATATCGTGGAGCAGTGCCGCAACGCGAATGATGAGCGGCCACTCTTTATCGGCACCATGCTGCATCGCGCGCACGTTGTGTTCAAACACGTCAAACGAATGGGCTTGGTTTTGTTCTACCCCAATCCCCCGCTCCAAGTCCGGCATGATGTATTTTAAAAGTCCGAGCCGTTGCGCGATACACAATGCCTGCATTGGCGTCGCGGTTTCTACCGTGCGAATAAGTTCGTCCCGAATGCGTTCTTTTGAAATACGGCTTAAATTGTCGGCATTTTCAAGAATCGCGGAAGCGGTTTCAGTTTCTATGGCAAAACCCAACTCTGCCGAGAGCCGCACGGCGCGCATCATGCGAAGCGCGTCTTCTTGGAAACGCTTGCGCGCGTCCCCTACCGCACGAAGTGTTTTTTTCTTTAAATCCTCCTGTCCGCTATGCTCGTCCACAAGGCTTTCATCCTTCAAACGATACGCAAGGGCGTTTACGGTAAAATCTCTCCGCTCAAGGTCATCTCGGAGTGTTTTAGCCCACACTACTTCGTCAGGTCTGCGTGCGTCCGAGTACTTTCCCTCCATACGGAACGGCGTTACCTCAACTACCGCAAGTTTTTGATCCTCTGAATTTGTCTTTACCCCTACCGTACCAAAATCATTTTCATAGAAAGAATCAGGAAACACGGTTTGTATCTGCTCTGGCGTAGCGTTAGTGGTGAAGTCCCAATCTTTGGGCAACTTGCCCAGTAGTAGGTCACGTACGCACCCACCCACTAAGTAGGCTTCATACCCCGCTTCTTCAAGTTTTTCAGAAACAACACGCACTTCGTTCGGTACACTTCCGATTTTCATTATGTTTATTGTGCCACGATTATTTTTGTGCACCTGCCAGGATTCGAACCCAGAATGGCTGTTCCGAAGACAGCAGTGATATCCATTTCACCACAGGTGCATGATCCGTAACACTTCTATCCTACGCTAGAAAAGTATAAAAGAAAATGATTTTGGTAAAAAAATATAGATTTTTAGCGCGGAAGTGTGATATAAATAGGCAATCGCGGCCATGGTTAAGTGGTATAATGAGTCCTTGCCAAGGATTAGTCGGGAGTTCGATTCTCCCTGGCCGCACAAAGTTTAAATGTAGAAAAAGAGCACAATTTTCAGTGCTCTTTTTTATATTTTATTAACTATTTCACATGAAATGCGTTTCACGTGAAACATATTTATATGATAAACATAGGTGGATAACTATGTGGCCTTTGTGAATAAAGGACATAGAATGGTCTTATATAAAAAGTCGTCTTTAATAAAAATGGCTATAAATAAGGATATTCTGTAATGGTCAAAAATTTTAATTTCACGTGAAACACATATGGCCATTCACAATGAGATAGGGGCTTCGGGTGAAAATATAGCGGAAAAATTTTTAAAATCCAAAGGTTTAGAGATTATCTGTAGAAACTATAGAAAGCCATACGGAGAAATTGATATCGTTGCACGTGAAAACGGAGTAATTCGTTTTGTAGAAGTAAAAACCGTTTCATATGAAACAGATAGAAAGCTTTCTGATGGAATACGCCCTGAGGAAAATATGCACCCTCAAAAAGTAAAGCGTTTACAGAGAGTCGTCCAATCCTACGTATTTTCACATGAAACGGGTGAGTGGGTTTTTGACTTATTTTGTGTCTATATTGATCAAAAAACACGCTCTGCGCGCGTTAAATGGATAAAGGACATTGTTTTAGGATAGTTGTCCTTTAGAAAAAGGTAACAGCTTAGAGCTTAATCTACTTTTTCGTAACGATCACCTTTCAATACAAATTTGCTACTGGGAAAATACATTGTCGGAGATAAGGTTGCCGGAATTAATAAAAGAATGAACAAACCGAAGGGACTGGTTATTGCCTCGCTTATGTCGTTCATTTTTTCGCCGAGATTGCTTAATAGTTCGCTCATATTTGTGTTTGTTCGATTGCTGCTTGTTATATAGTTTATATAACATTTTTAACACAAATTGTCAATTTTTAAGCACGGATAAAGAACTCTTTAGCTTTTTAAATACTGAAAATTATTTTACACATAATCGGAGTGCAGGGAAGTGGCACTAACGTGTCCACACATCGGTCAAGCGCTCGCTCGTCGCCGTCGCTCCTCACTCCGCCTGACCACACTCGCATCGTCCCACCTGCTGGTGGGTCCCGCGCCGCTCACCTTCGATTCCCTGACACCCGTACAAGAAAACCCAGAGAATGCTTCGCATTCTCTGGGTTTATCTGTAGTCGGGGTGCAGGGAATCGAACCCTGTCTACTTGATCCCAAATCAAGCGTACTACCGGTATACGACACCCCGTAGAGAGGAAGAGAGTGGAAGTTTACTTACACCCTTTCCGAACGCCCGGGGTGCAAGCTATGCTTACACCCCGAGAATTATTAGAGAATACCATAAAATCGTTAAAAAATAACGTTAGACGCCTGTTTCTGGAAGCGAATTCCACAATGCTAAAAAGATACTGATTTGAGTTTTAACGATATCCTCATTTTCAATGGATACAGCCGTGATCGGATGAGTAAGTGAGTGGGTCACATACCGCTGCGGAGTGATGATTACGTCGGAAGAAAACGCGCTGAGCGAGGGTAGCAATTTAACCTTTTGATTCATGACACTCTGCAAGACTACATTGCGCCTTGCTTTCTTTGAATCTTGAAAAACAATACGCGTATCGAGTGCTCTTTTTGCTCGTCGTTCAACAAAATCCTCGAACCACACTTCGTCGAGTTCATACCAGTGTTCCTGTTTTGAAATAATGTAATACGGGTCACCTGAACGAAGTTCGCGCAGAATGGTTTCGTAAAGAGACTTTAAACCATCTAAACCTTCGTAGTACTTCACTAAACCCCCTTTGCCTTTTAATTTATACAACCCTAACAAGTCGGGAAGTAGGTCGTAATACGTTGTCCTGAGAGAATTGACCACATCTTCAAAATGTTCGGGGTTTGCGGCGACAAATTTTCTTTTAAGTCCCACGTAATCAACGTGCATAAATCCTTTTTCCACTAATTGTTCAATCGTGAGGTACACGGTGGCTCGCTTGATGTTTGCCTCTTTTGCAATGTCGAGTGCAGACGACGGTCCAAGCGTGAGCGCCGCAAGATAAACGCGAGACTCGTGGTTAGATAAACCAAACACCTTTAGTTTATTTTCAAGCATAAATGTCAATTTTTTAAGACATTTTTATTATATATAAAATAACACTTTTTTACAAATTTCTAATAAAAAAATAACAAATATGACATATTTATGAAATAAAAATACAATGTAGTCAATATGAAAGAATACAAAGTATTAGGAATTATTACGATTCTGTACGTAGTATTTCAACTTGTTGCGGATGTTACTGCTGGAAAAATTATTCAACTCGGGATATTCACCGTATCCGCTACGGCACTTTACTTTCCTTTTACGTACATTTTTGGAGACATCCTCACTGAGGTGTACGGATTTGCAAAAGCACGGAAGGTACTCTGGCAAGTGCTTGGCGCATCGGTGTTAGCGGGAATTATCTACCAAGTGGTAGTGCTTCTCCCTGCCGCTCCAGGATTTGAGGGGAGTGATGCGTATACACGCGTACTTGGGTCAGTGCCCCGTATTTTAGTTGGTGGGTGGCTTGCAGTATTCGTTGGCGCGTACCTGAACGATGTGATTATGGCGAAAATGAAAGTGCTCACTAATGGTAAACATTTTGGTGCACGCGCTATTCTCTCAACTGTGGTGGGTGAGGGCGCGAACACTTCAATTTTTTATATGGTTGCACTTTTTGGTATTTTGCCGCATTCCATTCTGATTGCCTCAATTCTTTCGGGTTGGTTTTTGAAAGTTGCCGTAGAGGTGTTGATGGTTCCCGTTACTGCTCGTGTCGTTCACTACATAAAACGTATTGAACAAGAAGATTATTACGACAAACAAACAAACTTTACTCCATTCTCTTTTGATGAAGCAACTACTGTTCCAGCACGGTTATAAGCGCGGATGAGAGGGTGGGGGCAGTGGAAAGTGCAAACCGTTCTTGCTCCTCCTTAAGGCTCATCCCGAGATATGAAGCGAGCGGAAGGCCGCGCTCTGCTTCAAAGTCGCGAATAATGTATTCGGTGGAAAGGGCACGGAGGTCACGACTCCCTGTGTCGGGAGCATCTGAAGAAGTGGTAATGAGCCCCAAGAGGGCAGCTCCGTTTGGGCTTGTGCTGTTCGCTTGAGCCGCCGCGCCACCACTTGACCCCTGTTGGGCAACAATGGATCCCCCGATTGAAAATAAATCAACGGTGTTGGTATCAAACGTATACACTTGCCCCACACTTGCGTTTGCTGAAGCCGCGTAGAGTTCTTTTGTAATAGTAATGCCTCCCAAAAAACCAGCGGGGTACCCTGCAAGCAATACGGGTGTTCCTATGAGTGGCGCATCAAGCACAAGAGGGAGGTAGGGGAGTGCCGCGGGAACGGAATGCGAACCAACGGCCCCGGTGATACGCAGGAGTGCGTAGTCGTGTTCCCCATTCCCCGTGGGAGTTTCATCATCAATTTTGTGAGCATTTTTTGCAATCCACGAGGGGGGAAGGAACAAGAGTTCAGCTTTATAGGTCGCGGTCGCAGGACTTCCTGTTCGGAGTACACAATCTACAAAACCAGGCGAGGGGTAGTCTTTAAGAAGGTAGTACTGCGCCACGTGCGCGTTCGTGAGCACCACACCACGAGGATCAATGATAACTCCTGAGGCACTGATAGGGCTGAGCGTGCCCGCGCTTGCGGTGGTACATAGTATGTTCACGAGCGCGCTGCGTACTTTTTCGTTTAGTCCAAGCGGCGCTTCGGTCGGGGTTTGTTGTTCACGCTGAATACGCGCGAGTTCAAGGAGCGCCTGCTCTAATGATGCTTCATAATTTTCAATTACTGTTTGTGATTTTTCTGATTCTTGTGAAGGAGAAGGCGTGGAAACGTCACGTTCTGACGTCTGTTCTTCTAATTCAGAGGTGAGGGGGGTGGTGTGAGGGACTGCAGTAACAGGGGTCGGCACTTTTACATCAGGGGCAACCGCATGGGAGGGGATGAGTCCAAAAAAAACTAAAATGCCCCCTAGAAGGGAGACTCCGAACAAAATTGCCTCTTTGAGAAAAACAAACATGAAGTTAGTATAACGTTCCCTTGGAAAAAATGTTGGTATTGTTTTCTATAAGTCTATGCTACTGTAAATAGGTTCTTGGCTCTGCTCTAAGCATTGCTCAAGTCCAATTAGTAGCAATGCCTGTCTATAATGACAGGCGTTTGTTCTTAAAAAAAATAACTACTATGTCAGACGACACAATGATGCCAGCAGGCGATATGCCAGCTACTGAAGCTCCAGCTGAAGGTGAGGTAATGCCAGCGGAAGAATCTCCGATAGCATAAATTATCATTAAAAATCCCCGTCACTCTGGCGGGGATTTTTAATTTAAGGTATTCTAAGAAAACTGCGGAATTAGTTTAATGGTAGAACATCAGTTTTCCAAACTGATAGCAAGGGTTCGATTCCCTTATTCCGCACAAAAGAAAGAAAACATAAACTGCTTTATGTTTTCTATTACTTTTGTGGACCGGAGGCATATTTTGCTGTTGCAAAATAGCCGAGGTGGGGTCGAGCGCACTTAGTATTTTGCGAGAGTCCGCAGCAAAATACTTAGTGACGGGTGACCAAAACGAGGTAAAAAACGAGGCCGGCAATTGGGACGATTCCCTTATTCCGCACCGATACGAGCTTCGTACAGACACGTGTGTTTGTACGAACGAGCGAGGGCACGGGACAAGCTATGCTTATTCCGCACGGAGATGCGAGTAATTCTATTTTTGACAAAATCAATAAAATAATTCATAATGCAAAGAAGCATGGCTTGGGGTGAAAATGATTCGCTGCGTCAAAACTTAAGTTACGCTGACCCGGGCGGCGGATGGAATCGCGGCAGTCGGGCAAACTCTGGCGGAGCGGGGAGATGGAATGCTCTCGTGATTGCTGTTTTGTCTGCTACCCTCACGTCGAAGTTGGTTGAGCCTCTCGTAGAGTTGCAATATAGAATGGATCACGGATATGGCTTTGATGGCGACGAACTAGTGTGGGCTCTTCTCTCAGGTGGAGGGGCTCTTCTCTCAGCAATGTTGTGTATAGCGGCAATTAGAACCGTTGTAAAAAAATAAAACACCCCTCGCGAGGGGTGTTTTATAGTGGCGTAGTTTATTTAACCGCGTCTTTCAATGCTTTTGCGGGGCGAAATTTTGGCGTGCGCATTGCAGGAACCTGAATGGTTTCACCGGTGCGAGGGTTTCTGCCTTGGCGAGCAGGGCGCATTTTTGTTGAAAAAATGCCCAAACCTGCAACCGACACCTCGTCTCCCTTCTTGAGGGAACCAACAATAGTGTCAATAAGGGTTTCAACAACCTCCTCGGCCTGAGTTTTAGTGCCGCCGAGCACGTCCTGAACTTTTTGTGCGAGATCTGCTTTGTTCATATGAATGGGGTTAGCGTACTAAATCGCCGCTCTTACATCTTTTGCTTCTGATTGAGGCAATCAAGTGGCGTTAAAGCATTATATATCCAGGGTCTTTTGACGCAAGCACCTTTCATTGACCTAAATTTTATAAGAAAAAGTATTGACTTTTAAAAAATATTTGCTAATATTTTATTTATTATGGCGTACGATGGCGGAAAAGTTAACCGATTACCTAACAGCACTGGCACAAACAGAAACAGCTATGCAGAGGGGCTACGAGCACTTGGTATAGTTGGCCTTTTTGGAGCTGTTGCTGCAGCACTTATCGGAACAGGAGGTTTGGCAACCACAATTCACGGTCTGCAAGAAGGAATCTCTAGTCGAGTTGAAGACAACGATTTTATTATCTCTTTTGATTCTCACTTCATGGATATCGCGGGGCTTGGAGCTGTAGGAACACTCGTGGCTGGAGCATTTATATATATGCTCTATTCAACTCATAAATATAAGGTTTGAAAAACGCCCCTTTGGGGCGTTTTGTGTTAGCGGGCTATTTCTATCGTGCGGGTTTCGCGAATAATGTTTACTTTTATCTCTCCCGGATACTTCAATTCGTTTTGAATACGTTTTGCAATGGAGCGCGCCAGTTCACGTGCTTCAAGGTCTGAAATTTTTTCTGGTTCCACAAAAATTCTAACCTCGCGCCCCGCTTGAATTGCGTAGGCCTTGGCGACCCCCTCATAACTCTTTGCAATAGTTTCCAAGTCGTTGAGGCGCTCTAGGTAGCGCTCTACCGTGTCGCGCCGCGCGCCTGGTCTGCCCCCCGAAACCGCGTCTGCCACCTGTACCAAAACACTTTCCAACGTTTCATACGGGTACTCTTCATGGTGCGCCTGCATCGCCTGAATGATGCGCTTATCTACACCAAACTTTTCAAGAATCCTGCGACCAATTTCAACGTGCGTTCCCTCTACCTCATGGTCAACCGCTTTTCCAATGTCGTGGAGGAGTGCTCCGGCTTTTGCCACCTTAGCATCTGCGCCAAGTTCAGTCGCAAGCATCCCCGCGAGGTGCGCCATTTCAATTGAGTGCTGGAGTACATTTTGCCCGTAGCTGGTTCGGAAGTGGAGACGCCCCAAGAGCGGCATCACCCGTGGGTCTAAGTCATGAAGCCCAACCTCGTACGCCGCTGCTTCTGCTTTTTCCTTCATCACCTTGGCTATTTCTTCCTTAGCTTTCACTACCACTTCTTCAATTTTTGCCGGCTGAATGCGCTGGTCTACAATCAGTTTTTCCAATGCGAGACGCGCAATCTGGCGCCTCACCGGGTCAAACGAAGAAAGGGTAATCATGCCCGGAGTGTCGTCCACTAACACATCCACCCCTGTGGCGCGTTCAAACGCGCGAATATTTCTTCCTTCTTTTCCAATAATTTTTCCCTTGATGTCATCTGAGGGAAGGGGAACTGAGGTAGAAAGTGTTTCAGCATTCACTGAATTGCCGAGGCGGTGAATGGTGGAGGTTAAGATGTCGCGTGCTTTTGCCTCTAAACGCTCTTTCCCGTCAATTTCCAACTTTTGAAGACGTACGAGTATATCTTCTTCATGATTTTTACGGAGCGATTCAAAAAGTTCTTGCTTCGCCTCAGCTTCAGTCAGGCGCGCCACGGACTCTAGCTCTTTTTCGCGTGTTTCAATTAGCGCGTCCGCGCGCTCTTTTATGGTGCGCACCTCTTGAATTTGCTCCTTTATACGCGTGGCTTCCTGGTCAATATCCAACTGGCGTTTATCAAGGTACGCTTCTTTTTCGCCAATGCGGCGGTCTTTGGCGAAGAGTGATTCTTCTTTTTCACGGAACTCTTCGCGGAGCTCGTTTTCAAGCTCGTGTGCTTTTTCTTCCGCGACATCAAGCACGTTTTTCGCTTCCTCTTTTGAGTCAAGGAGCATCTGTTTTATCTCCAACTCCACCGAACCCTTTTGGCCAAGAGAAACAAGCCACCGCAAGAAGTAGCCGATCAAGATCCCCAAGATGCCGGCTAAGGCTAGGAGAACGAGTATTAATTTAAATGACATGGTTCGTTTTCAATTCCGCTACAATTGAAACGAGAACCTGACAACGCTAAAAAGTACACTAGAGCGTAGCGTGCGGAAGGTGAGAACACGAATTGAATTTCAGAGATGCGAAGAAAGCCATAGTGAGTGTCTTTAGGAGTATCAGTCGTTTCAGTCGTTTCAGTCGTAGCAGGAGTAATCAGTAATAACAGAGGGACTTCTCAACTATACCCCTCCCGTGGTTTTTTGCAAAAAATAAACCCTTGGGTGGAGGGGTGCATAACTTCGTTGACTGCCGCAAGGGACAGGAGTACGGTGTGGAGAATTTTATGATAGATGCAAAAATTGAAATACCAGTGAACACGGTTACGATGATTGGGTGGTCACTCTTTATGCTTCCTATCATAGTGTGGGCTGCGCAATCTCTCCCGGTGGGTGGTGACTAAAAATTCCAGAATTATCTGGAATTTTTCTCATCGCTCTTTTCTCATCACTGTTCACTGTTCGTTTAATTCCGTGCCTTGTAAACATCGTCAATGATGCCGTACTTTTTTGCTTCGTCTGCTGACATGAAGTAGTCGCGCTCCACATCTTTTTCAATTTTCTTGAGATCTTGACCAGTATTTTTAGCCAAAATTTTATTGAGGCGCTCGCGCGTTGCAATAATATGCTTCGCGGTAATTTCAATGTCGGTGGCCTGTCCTTGCGCCCCACCCCATGGCTGGTGAATCATAATTTCTGAGTTAGGGAGCGCGAAGCGCTTACCCTTCTTTCCGACTGAGAGGATAACTGCAGCGGCCGAAGCTGCCAGACCCACGGTCACGGTCGCCACATCAGGTTTCACGTGATTCATCGTGTCCAAAATAGCGAGTCCTGCACTCACTGAGCCCCCGGGAGAGTTGATGTAGAGGTAGATGTCCTTTTTAGGATCTTCTGCTTCAAGGAAAAGTAGTTGGGCAATGACGAGGTTTGCGCTGTAGTCTTCAACCGGACCTCCAAGGAAAATGATGCGCTCTTTCAAGAGGCGAGAGTAAATGTCGTACGCGCGCTCGCCGAACTGGCTCTTCTCTATCACCATCGTGACGAGCATATCTGCACGGGTGTGTTTTTGTATATGAATAGGTAA
>ERZ1292625.2164-Hain-H41-01um-R1-2164-length-19217-cov-38_pt1 | contig 19217 bp, 20 predicted proteins | sample MGYA00564400_ERZ1292625 | MGnify/ENA primary metagenome ERZ1292625 (study PRJEB36523, sample SAMEA6512639) | groundwater metagenome | collected 2019-01-08 | study: AquaDiva: Metagenomics assemblies of 32 groundwater samples
CGGTATTCCTGAGCATAGCTGGAATAGCCGGTGTCGCAATCGGCTACTACCTGCGTCTCATCATCTCTCTCGGTAAGAAGGGATCGATGGAGCTCGAAATAAAGGAGATGCTTCTCACCGCAAAAGAAGAAGCCAAGAAGATTACCGCCGAAGCCGATTCGAAATCAAAAAAATTCCTCGAAGAGGCTCGGGTTGAGATAAAGGAAAAAGAAGAAAAGATCAAACAAGCTGAAATCCGACTTATAAAGAAAGAAGATACTGTAGATAAGCGTCAGGCTGATATAGACAAGGAAGTAGAAGTCATCAAAGAAAAAGTAGCCGAAATAAAGACTATCCGAGAGAAAGCTGAAAAGCTTGAGCAGGATAAGGCAAAGGAGCTTGAAAAGGTTTCTGGCATGTCTCTCGAAGATGCACGAAACATGCTCGTGAAGACAATCGAGAAGAATTCTGAACAAGATATGCTCGTGCGCATTCAAAAGCTTGAACAAAATGGCGAAGAGGTCCTTGAAAAAAGAGCAAAGGAAATCCTTTCAACCTCTATTCAACGTTTGGCAAACTCAGTAGCATCGGATGTCATGTCGACATCAGTTACGATTCCAAACGATGAAATAAAAGGAAAGATCATTGGAAAGGAAGGACGAAACATTAAGGCATTCGAAAGAATGACTGGCGTCGAAGTCATCGTCGATGATACCCCGGGAACCATCGTCATTTCTTCATTCGACCCCGTACGACGACATGTCGCACGAGTAGCGCTTGAAGAACTCATCAAAGATGGACGAATCCAGCCCGCAAAGATTGAGAAGGTTGTCGAACAGGCTCATGCAAGCATTAATCAGACTATTAAGGAAAAGGGTGAGCATGCAGCATATGAATGCGGAGTCATAGGTCTTGACCCTCGAATCCTCCTTATATTGGGCCGACTGCACTTCCGAACCAGCTATGGCCAGAACGTGCTCCAGCACTCTATAGAGATGTCACACATTGCCGGCATGATTGCAGCTGAAATAGGCGCAAACGTCGCAGTAGCAAAGGCAGGTGCCCTTCTCCATGATATTGGTAAGGCACTCGATCATGAGGTTGTCGGTACTCACGTGGAAATTGGACGAAGAATTCTTCAGAAATTCGGTGCAAGCGAAGATATCGTCAAAGCAATGCAAGCACATCATGAGGAATATCCTTATGAAACGATAGAGTCCCGCATTGTTCAGACGGCAGACGCTATTTCAGGCGCTCGCCCTGGTGCACGACACGACAGTATTGAGAATTACCTCAAGCGCCTTGGTGATCTCGAAGCAATCGCTAATGCCTTCAACGGCGTTGAAAAGTCATATGCCCTTCAGGCTGGACGCGAAATACGAATATTCGTTACCCCAGAGAAAGTCACTGACCTCGAAGCCAAGAACATGGCACGAGATATAGCGCTTAAAATTGAAAAGGATCTCAAATACCCAGGAGAAATCAAGGTTACCATTATACGTGAGACACGAGTCATTGATTTCGCGAGATAATTTTAAAATAGATAGTAAAAAGCCCCGGCCGTGCACCGGGGCTTTTGAATTGGAGTGGAAGTTGTTATGCCCTTGAAACATAGAGCCGTCCAACAGCTTTCCAAGTAGTGGACTGGTTACGGCCAATTTTGTACTTCTGGCCGGTAACGACCTGATAGCCGGTAACATCCACGAAACGCCGGGTCTCGCCCTTTGTCATCAGCGCCTGCTTTCCATCAGTCCATTCGCAGGTAAAGACGGCAGGGTTTGATGGGGTTCCAAAGATCACCAGCGAAGCGACATCGCCAGAATTTCCGTCAAGCGCCGTGAAGGCATAGGGAATTCCGAAAAAGGACGCAAGGAACAGAACAATGCAACCGATTACTTGGAGGTTTGTCTTGATTGTTTTCATGGGAACAGAGGTTTTTAATGAGTTTTGCTGATTGATCAACGATTTTCCGTTGCAGCGAAAGTCATTCAATATCATTAAATAACCTTTGCTGCACAGAATTGTTCGTCTAAAATCACCTTACTTATTAGTCCAAATAAACAATAACACCATATTTAAATGGTGTCAATGTTTCTTTTTTACTTTAAAATTAATCAGGAGCAATAATTTCCCAAAGATTAAAATGTGCTGTCATAAGTGAACACCCAACTATCAGGGTGTTTTCTTATGGAAAAAGAAGAATATTACCTATATTTTGACGATTCAGGGATAAGATTCCCCGACAAACAGCAACCAACCCGTATTGACGGAATAGATCATTTTGCGCTGGGAGGTATTTTATTAAGGAAATCTGATAGAGACGAAGCGATTAAAGGATATAAAAAACTATGTGAAAAATGGAAAATCACCTACCCATTACGATCTTCGGATGTCCGTGGAAAAAGAGAGAACTATAGCTGGCTTACAGATAAAGTCACCCATGATGAATTTTTTAAAGATCTAAACGAGTATTTATGTGAAATTCCAGTAATAGGCTTTGCTGTTGTGGTTAATAGGTCAGGGTATAACAAACGTTACGAAGAAAAATATAAAGAAAAGAGATGGTGGATGTGTAAAACTGCCTTTAGCATACTGGTTGAGCGTGTATCAAAATATGTAGCAACTAAAAATGGCCAATTGAGAATACGATTTGAAGAGTGTGGAAAGAAAGAAGACCGAGCAATCCTTCAATACCTAAAAGATCTAAAAAGTGTGGGTATGCCTTTCGACACATCAAACTCATCGAAATATGGTTCTTTGAGAGCTGAAGATTTTCGAAAGATTGTAAAAGGTGCACCAGAGCGTCAAACAAAGAAATCACCCCTACTCCAAATCGCTGATCTTTATCTTTATCCTATGGTGAAGGGTGGTTACCATAAGGAATACGAGCCATATAAGAAATTAATAAGTAAAAAGAAGCTTATCGATTCACACCTTACCCCAGAAGAGATACCTAGCTTAGGCATCAAATATAGCTGTTTTGAGGTTTAAATAGCAAAATACCCAGATTTCTCTGGGTATTTTGCCGGCCCGCATTGCGGACCCCGGGGCTTACGCCCATAGATTCTAATTTAGCAGCTTTTTTTAAAAAATACAATTAAATTTGTGAATAAGTACTTTTTAGCTATTCTAAAAATCTAAGTCTTATTTTGAAAGATGCTTTGAGAGGAATCCTGCCATCTTCATCATATGGACAGTTTCCTGACCATCGAAGATCTTCTTGAGAGCTTCATCATTCTTGATGATTCGCTTGTCCTTTGCATCCTGAAGGTTCTTTCCCTTGATGTATACCCAGAGCTTGCTGACAACCTCTGAACGCGCCATAGGACCCTTTCCTACTACCGCTTCGAGATCTGCGCTTAACTTCATCGGTTGCATAAATGCTGAATTTGCCATGATATTTTGAATTATGTTACTTCGCTTTAATAATATAGCCATAATGCTACCATTTATGGCAAATTAGCACCACTAGTGATATCTACTTTGCTAAGTTGGTGATAATATTGCCTAATTTGGGCGCTATTGCACAAAAAATGGCCTATTATATAATTAATCCGTGGTTAGAAACATTTATTAGCAGTAATCAACAAACACAATGAACAAAGCAGGAATTGTAGATGCAGTACATGCGATCCTCGGAGGAACAAAGGTTCAGGCAGAGCAGGCAGTTGAAACAGTGATGAATTCTATCGTCAGCTCTCTCAAGAAGGGAGATGAAGTTTCAATTGCAGGCCTTGGAATCTTCTCAGTAAAGCAGCGAGCAGCACGAGAAGCTCGAAATCCGCGAACTGGAGAAGCTATCAAGGTTCCAGCTATGAAGGTTCCTAAGTTCCGAGCCGCTAAGGCTTTGAAGGACGCTGTAAAATAATTACCGCAGTCCCTATAATAAGAACTCGCTCGAGATCTTATTGAACAAAATACCGCCTTAGGGCGGTTTTTGTTTGTTGGTTATTTTAACCTTATCTTGAAGCGGTGGCTGACTCGAACATTTTCCTCTGCTCCTCGTTGGCCTGCTTGGCAACTTTAGTAAAAAGCTTTATTTTTTTCTCTTCTGATGCATGGAGAAAGAAGTCGGCAAAGCGTCCTGTTTTCTTGTTTTCAGCCTTTTTTGTGAAAAAATTCATCAGTTTCATAGTGTTTTCTCTAAGACATCCTTAGTATACGCATCTTGGATATAATCGTCAATTCGCTTATTTTCCAGCGTCAGATTTTTGACATATTCGACCGTATTGGTTGAATAATCCTTTTTGACCAAGAAAACATAAATCGAATCCTTATACGCATCAATGATCCTATTGACTGATTCGCGGGCGCTGAAAAATTCTTCTATGAAAGCTGCTTTGGGTATGTTACGGCCTTCTTTTTCTTCTCGCTCTTGGGTAAATTTCCAAGCAATTTCAGGCTTCTGATATATGTAAAAAACGAAAATAATCCTCTTGTGATCGAGTGAACGCCTTATATTATCCTGTGCTTTCTCATATTTTGAAAAAGTTCCGTCAAAGACGAAGTTCTGCTTATTGTGGAGCAGTGAGTCATGGATTTTCTCGACAACAAGAGAAATGGCGCCTTGAAACAGTCTTGAATTGCTTCCTGTATATCCTGGAATCAAAGAGCGTATTTCATCGCCATCAATGCGGAATACGCGATGTTCCTTATTTTTTTCAAGAGAATCAATCAATCCCTTAGAGAATTCCGTTTTTCCGGCACCAGGAGATCCAGCCATAAAGACAGAAACTGGGTATTGTTCAGGCGCATATAAAGCGGGATCGGTCAGCTTTTGAGCGATTGATTTTTTGTTCTTTTTTGCAAATTCAATTGAGTGCAGTCGGATTTCCTCGTCGGTCATTGGGACATTATAGCAACTTGGGAAAACTTTTGAACTTTACAGAAATAATAATTAGTTTTTGAATATCTCAATTTCATTGTATTGAACAAAATACCGCCTTTGGGCGGTTTTTTGTTTGGGTTATGCCTATTACTTTCCTATAACCACCACTTCTCCATCCTTAATTTCAAACAAAGAGTAATTTGCATTATCTCTATCATTTTTCGAATCAAAGCTTACATCTCCACTAGCGCCTTGATACTGAAGGACTTTAAGGTATTTGATAACATCTTTTGCTGAATTACCCTTCTCTTTCAATGCGCCTGCAATTAGTTGTATTGCATCATACTGCGCTGCACAAATATTGATCTGCGGGCAATCAGCTCCATATTTGTCTTTGTAAGCTTTCATTATGGAATCAAGTTTATCTGTTTTAATGAATACATAATCACCACCGATTGCTCCCTCCAGTATGGATTTATGATTGGCAATTATTGATGATGACTTAATGATATTATCACTTACTAGGAGTGGAAATTTCAAATTAAGATTTTCCATTTGCGTTAACACCAACTCTCCACTTGTCACAGTCTGAACGCTTATAAATATAACGTCGGGCTTATTTGACTGAATTTTTGCAAGTTGTGTCCTAACATCTGTAGACCCCGATGTAAAAGATTCACCATAAATCTTCACATCACTATTTTTTAGGTAATCTTCGAGACTGATTTTCAAGCCTTTTGCATAGTCAGTATCTTCATATATGACAGCGACGCTTTTATATCCTTTATCTACTATGTACTCAGCTAGAAGCTTTGATTCAAGACCGTCTGATGCCCAGTTTCTAAAAAAGTTAGGGGATATTCCACTCAATTTATTAGCACTTGTAACTGTGCCGACAACCGCAATATTTTTTGTCTCTAGATTGGGAGCTATAGCAGTGACAGTACCGCTACAGGCAACCATAAACGCAATATTTATCTTATCCACTGAGATAACCTTTTCAAAAGAAGTTACTGCAGCTTTTGGATCACATTTATGATCCTCATAAACAATTTCAAGCTTCTTACCATTTATTCCGCCGGATTTATTTATCTCCTCAACAGCAAGATCTGACACCATTTTTGCTGGTTCTCCGTATGACGCAAGGCCACCCGTTAACGGCAGTAAGCCTGCAATCTTTACAGTTGGTGAAGTATTCCTTATGTTAAAAGATATAAGGATAATCAACAGTATTAACACAGAAACGCCTATAATCTTATTTTTTAAGTTCATATTTTTATATTAAACTTGTAAACAGACACAGTATACTCGATTTAATGCATTTTGTCAATATATTTTAACAAGATTAGGTAATATTGACTTAAATTATATATTGTTTATACTATTAGAGTATATTTGTCGTTAAATTATAACAACATGGAAAACACCAAAAATCTAGAGGTTTTGAGGAATTTAGGCCTTTCTGAGCAGGAAATAGCTGCTTATACTGCTTTACTGACCTTTGGTAGTAGCAATGCAACAAAACTAGCCAAAGAAATGAACATAAAAAGAACAACTATCTACCCTATTTTAAAGAGACTCATCGAGCAGAATATTGTAACTGAATACAAACAAGGCAAAAAATCCGTATTTACGCCGATTCGACCCAATAAACTAGTGAGCAATTTTGAAAATAAAGTAAGAAAGCTTCTCGAAATCGTGCCTTTTCTAGAAAACATGCAGAGTAAAAATACTCATGAATATGGGGTTAGATTTCTACAATCAAAGAAAGAACTTAAATCTTTTTATGAAAATATTCTTGATGACTATAAAAATGATGAGTACTGTGTAATCGGCAGTGCAACAACATGGATAAACATGGACAGAGATTTTTTCCTAGACTATAGAAAAAGACGTGCCCAAAGAAATATCAAGGTCAAGTTATTGCTATCAAGCGATTCAAAAACTGAAGAAGGTCAAGATGATCCTAGTTTACTACGCGAATATAAATACCTTCCAGAAAAATACAATTTTAAAAGCACAATCGATATCTACAAAGATAGGGTTGTGATCGTCGGGCCTGATGTTAAGGCACTTGCTGTAATTATCGCTATCCCGCCAATGGTAGATATTTTTAAAATAATGTTTGAGTATATGTGGAATAAAGAGTAGCGATACTATAAAATAGCTTTATTTTACTCCAACTTCGACCCCTCCAACGTCCCCCACATATACAAAAAGAATTTAGTAAGCATTTCTGCGATAATTGCTGAATCTATCGTTATTGAGTAAATCTCCTTATCCTTGAACGAAAAGAATGCCACATGTGATCCACAAATATCGACAGAGCCGTCAATTGGAAAATCTTTGTTCATTACTCTTGTCTCTCGAAATTCATTGCTCGTATAATCCTCGGTAACCGGTGCACCATGAGGAACAATAAGATACGTGAATGCTTGTGTCTTATTCTTCCTCAGCCTCCAGTCGTTGAAATATTTCGGAAATTGTTCCGTCAGGTGATAATCTGAAAAGACATACAGTCTCTTGAGCTTCTTTCTTTTTATAGTATCGAGTATATTCTCAAAAACCTGTTTCACCCCCTCTTTTCCTTCATAAAGCTTAGCTGAAGGATACGCAGAATCTGATTTGAATATGCTCAGCATATCAGGAAGTATATCTTCTATGATTTCCTCTTTTTTCTTGAGTGAACGCTTGATGATTTCCGGGGTTTCAGCTGAAAAATGCTTCACTCCATTTTTTATCCACGATGAAACTATCTCCTTCTTCTTCAGTTCTTCGAGGATCTTATAGATCGTAGTTCGAGGAATGGCTGTTTCTTTCGATATTTTATACGCAGGACAATCGCGATTTTGAAGCAGAAACATGTAAACAGAGGCTTGTTTATGGTCAAAACCCAATTCGATCAAGGATTCTTTCATGGCTTAATTTGTTTACTGTCGTATTTTAGGACAACAAAATACGATTAGAATAGCCTTATATTACATTGTAAATATTGATATGACAAGTTTATAGTCTTAAAAAAGGACGTAAATACCATTTCATGGCACTATGATGTGGTTATACATAAATAAAATATATGAAAAAGATATCAATCATAGTTATAGCCATAGTTCTGGTAATTGTCGCTTTATCTACATTCAAAAGTGAAGAATTATCAATAAAGATAGGTGCTGTAATACCGCAAACAGGTTTTGGCTCTTATTGGGGTTCCCCTGTACTTAAGGGGATCAAATTGGCAGAAGCTGATTTGAATAAGGATTTTCCTAATGCAAATATCCAAATACTTATTGAAGATAGCCAGAGCCAAGCAGCTGCTGCGGCCTCTGCTGCTCAAAAGCTTATAAGCATTGATGGGGTTGATGCTCTGTATTCAGAATTCTCAGGAATGAGCTCTGCTGTATCACCTATTGCCCAAAATGCTGGGAAAGTCTTCATGTATAGCACCTTCAATCAGAAAATTGCTGAGGACAATCCGACATCCATAAAAACATTCACGAGTTTCGAAGTTGCTTGTGATAAGTTCGCTAACCAACTTGATTCAGCAAAGAAAATTCTGATCCTAAGCGCAATATCAGATGCTGCATCCTATTGTGAAAAAGCATTACTCAAAAAGCTACCAGCAAGCAATGTGAAAAAGATCGAGGGCTTCGTCGGAACAGATTTCAAGACTGTTCTCCTCCAGAACAAGCAGTTCGCACCTGATTATATAATTCCGATAATGTATGAGGATGGTTCGTATGCGCTCATCAAGCAGAACCATGACCTCGGGATGAAATTTAGCTTCTTTTGCTACAAACAAGACTGTGTTACAGAAAAATTGCTCAAGGAACTTCCTCAAGCTGCGACAGAAAATATTATGTATTTCGAGATCCCGATAGATCCTGAATTCGTACAGAGAATAAAAGCTGTACATCCTGAAATATCGAATGACGATATCCAGGGCGCAGCAAATGCATATCAATCAATGATTGCGCTTGGCGAGGGGCTTGTGGCGTGTGAGGACCGGAGCGCACAGTGTGTAACCGACAATCTCGCAAACAAGAAGACTCTTCTACATGCTGGCTACAGGGATGCGAAATTCGTAGATAGAATATTGAGTTCAGAGATTACTCTAAATATTGTTCACGATGGGAAAGGAGAAATAGTGAAGTAATCTACTCTGACAAAACCATCCTCCCATCCTTAACTACCTTCACCATCGTTGGAGTATCTATAATCCCGATATCATTCACATGCAATTTTCCAAGTACCCCTTCGAAATCCTTAATGCTTTGTATTTTTTCAGCGATATGCTGCGAAGTCGGCTTGTTCTGACCCGCTACTGACTCAGCAGCTTGAACGATCACATTGAAAGCATCATAAACATTCGCAGAGCCGAAACCTAACTCTCTACCATAAGCAGCCTTATATCGTGCATCAAAATCTGAAGATGTTTTCCCGTATCCAATTGACCACAATCCTTCGAATACTGATTTATCCTTAGCCAACTCGAAATAGATCGTTGAGGATAGATTGTGAATATTCTGCTCGTGCAGTTGTTGAGCCAGAATTTCGAGTTCTGGCGACAAGGCAAGTAGAGCATATAAATCAGCTTTGCCCCTTGCGCTTTTTGCGATAATTCCCTTAAAATCCCTCTCTCCTGGCTGAAAGACTTCATCAGAGACGATAGTAATTCCATATTTATCAGCAAGTTCGTCGATTGAAGCATGTACAGAAGCTATTCCCTGATTATTGACTCGGAATATCCCCAGTTTTTTCAGCCCACGTTTCTGCATTTCTCCCAAGAAAGACCTTGCAGCCGTCTCTGGTGTCGTGAAAAGAATAAAATTGTAATCTCCCTCGGCAATCTTAGGGTCAAAAGCGATATCGATATGCACAACCTTAGCTTTTTCTGTTATTGGAGAAATGGCATTGCCTATTGGGGCATACGCATCTATGATTGCATCAACCTTATCAACTTCAATAAGTTTATTTGCCGCACTTATCGAAGTCTTTACATCAAAAGCACCATCTTCAACAATGAGTTCATAGTTATACTTTGTAGTGTCGAGGTTTTGCAACGCCAACTCCAAAGCATTCTTCATTCCCTCTCCCACGAAAGCTTGCACACCGGAAAGAGGAAGTACAGCGCCAATTCTAATTGTCTTGGCTTGATTTTGATTATGAGATGCTGTTCCAATGAGAATAAAAACGACGACGGCTAGAACGGCTAGAATAGCAATGATTTTTTTATTATTCATAGGCCTTGAGTATAGACAGAAGGCGTGGTATTGTAAATCTGTCGTCGAATACCGACAATTAAGATAAAAACCATGCTCGATAAGATATTTAAAGAACTCAATCTTCCAACAAGCGCTCAAAAGATATTTACCGACCTTGTAGATAAAGGACCATCGACAGCGCGTTTAATTTCAGAGCGATTAAGTATGCCCCGGCCTTCTGTGTATGACAATATTAAAATACTGATCCAGAGCGGTCTCGTAACTGAACGCGATGAGGAGAATAAGAAGATTTTCTGCGTAGATGACATCGAAAATATCCCTAACCTGCTTCAATCGAAAATAGATTCACTTGAAACAGAAAAGGCTTCTTTTGCAAAACTCTTGCCTTCCCTGCTCAAAAAAACTCATTTCATCGAACCGAAAATAAAATTCTATTCAGGAAAAGAAGGTTTGCGACAAGTTATGAACCACATCATGTGGCACACCAATATAACGACGACGATCATGTGGCCGATGCATGAGATAATACATGTGCTGGGCGCAGATTACCTCGAAGAGCTCAATAGAAAAAGAATAAAGCGGAATATCTCGATCCGAGGGATATATCCTCATGATTCAAAGCCTGATCTTAAAAAATACCCTTTCTTGGGAATTGGTGGTGGGCATCTCCGAGAAATACGACTAGCTCCGAAGGATATGGCTTGGGATATGGGATATTGGATGTTCGAGGACAAGGTGGCATTCATCTCTTCGCAGAAAGAGTCTTTTGGTTTTGTAATCCATAGTAGAGATTTCGCCAACCTCATGAAAACTCAGTTCGAAACCATTTGGAAAACATCAAAGCCGATGAAAGCAGAACCGGCGCACACAGATGCGTTTCTTGAGAGCATCAAATGATAAAAAATACAGGCACCGACCATGCTATAATTTCCTCAAATGGAATTCCTTTTCAAACCCGACAACCTTATCGTGACACTCAGCAGCCTCTCCTATCTCGTTTCGGGAATTTTCGTCTTCAGAACCAGTCCGTTAATTAGCGTCGGACTTATCCTGATGACATGCATCGCTTCCCTTCACCATTCATTTCCTGACAATATTTATATAAGACTCTTCGATTGGCTGTCGGCACTCCTGCTTATAGGATGGTTTTTTTATTTTGCCTATAGCTCGCATCAGATTGCAGCCTTTTCAGTTATCGCAATCGTTATTCTACTCTTTTTATTGTGGCTGACATCGTTTATTGCATTCAAAAACGAATACTTCTTAATTTACAATATTTCACACGCTTCTTGGCACATCCTTTCAGCGATCTTTATCTTTTTACTTGCAACGAAATTCTTTACTTAAACCTACCTAATTCTGTGCGGGACGGGAGAATCGAACTCCCACCAAAAGTTTGGAAAACTTCTATTCTACCATTAAACTAGTCCCGCAATTCCCTTCTCGAGCACGAAACCTATACTACCAGAAATCCTAATTTTTGCCACTATCCTGGACTACTGCGGCATGGTCATGTTCTACAGTCTCCTTTATCTCATCAACCTCCATCTTTATCTCTTGAAGTGCACTCTTGATCTCGCCCAAAGTCGCCTCCTCCTCCCTAACCTCCTTTTCCGTCTTTTCGTAGACTTTCTTCTGCTGTTTCAAACCAGAAATAAGGATTGTGTCTCCGATAAAATATGATACGAACAATCCGCTGACAAGGAGAATGATCACGACGAGGACCATATTGACGGGCTCATAGAAAAGAAAACCGAGAATACCTCCTTGAGATTGCAGCATGTCAGCCGTATTCCAAACCGCTCTCCAGAAAAGCACGATAGCGACTCCACCGATGAATGTATAGATGATTGGGAACTTGCTTAATCTACCGCGTGTGCGATCCTCAAGCTTATCAAAATAGTTTATGATTCTTTTAACCATATATTGTAGTATATCATCCCTTCGGATCAAAAATGGACGTACGGATATTCTGTCCGCCGATGATCTTCGAGATCCTTTTGCCTCCATAGATCGAAGGGAGAATACCGATGCCATTGCAACCAAGATTGTAGAGTAATACGGTATTTTTCGGTTCGCTGCCGATAACCCGCACACGGTTCGGCGTGTAGCCCATGAGTCCATGCCACGTGAATTCGTAATTTATTTTCTTCTCTGCGTCGCTATAGTGTGTCCTTCTGATGAAAGCATCGATGTCCTCGTGCATCTTTTCAGGATACTCATAATCATAAATGTATTCTTCCCTATCCTCAATTGCTACTTCTGGTCCACCAACACAGACAAGATTGTGTTTTTCGTCTTCGTTACCATGAGGGCGTCGAGTCAAATAGAAATAAGGATCATCTTGTGATGGATCACTGTCATCAATGAAATATGCGAGAGCAATCGGCGGCTTTGTAGTACCCTCAAGATATCCTGACATGTATCCCACCCTACCCATGACTGTGTGATGGAATTTTTTGTCGATCGCAAGACCTCCGTCATTGAATATTTCCAAGCCCTCGAAGCCATTCGTGCAGAGAACGATATGTTCTGCATGAATCGTATGTTTGCCTGCATCCAACAATCCAAAATTTTTCTTAAGGACTATCTTGGCAATCAGTGTATTCTCATAAAGGTTGAAGCGGGTAGGATATGTTCTAAGCAGAAATTCGACAACCTCCTGACAGAAAAGTGCGGAGTTCATACATGCAGCCTGATCACTCACGGCAGCATGGAATTCTACATCTTCAGTATCAAGCTTCTGGAGAACTTCCTCATGTGGCACAAGCTTGTAGAGATGCTTCATGGTCGAAGGAATTACTTCGAGAAATGGCGCTGAATCGCTGATGAGAAATTCATTCTGCGGAAGTCCGGAAAGTGTTTCTATTTCAAGGTCCTTGAGTGCAAGCAATACTTGATGGGAACTAGAAAATCCTCTGCAACGGGTTGTGCGAGAAAAAAGAATATTTAAATTGGCCTCCGTGTACATCTCATCGATAAGTCTCCATGCTCCATGAAGATCATGAAGCGCCTCTTTTACCTTTTCAAATCCGAACTCGCCAACAAGCTCCTCAAGTGGACGCTCAAAGGCGCCGACAACCTGTCCGGCATTATGCCCTGTCGCTCCATGAGCCAATCTTCCCTTGTCGAGAAGCACTACCCTTTTATTCGTATGCTTGAGAAGAAAGAAAGCTGTCGAGATACCTGCAATTCCTGCACCCACGATAACAGTATCAGTATCGATATCTTGTGAAAGTGATATCGCTTTTCTATCCTGATTCAACTGATGTATCCATGGGGATTTGTTAATTTTCATACCTTGTCGGAGCGCCGGGATTCGAACCCGGAGTCGCCTGTTCCCAAAACAGGAATGTTAGCCGTTACACCACGCTCCGATGACCTAAAGCTTATATTGAACTTAACCATACTAGCACAGCATCGCCGAAAATTCTATAGAATTCTATAAAATAAGGTTTTCAAGCATTTTCACCTCCGGCTTCCCTGCCAATCCGTTATGAATAACACTGATCACATGGAACTGGAATTCAGCATCTTTGTCGTACCTGACCTCATTAAGATAAGTTTGAATAACTCTTCGTAACTTCTTTTGCTTGATCTGGTGAACATTTTCTTCTGGTCGATAGCCTGCTGGACCTGAATGCATGACGCTTTTCACTTCAATGAAATGTAGGACATCGTCCTTTATTGCAATGATGTCTATTTCTCCCCATTTTCGGAGATGATTGCGTTCTTGAATGAAAAAACCTCGGCCCTCAAGGTATTGGCATGCAATATCCTCGCCCAAATTCCCTTTTTCTCTTGTAGTAGCGGTAGTTTTCATGTGAATAACGTAAAAGGTCAAAGGACACGAATATAAGCCATATTTTCATTGTCTTATAAACACTGTCCCCATAGTTATCCACAGTTTTAAGGAAAAGATGAGCATTTGAGCCATCTAATAAAAGGACTAACGATAGGACAATCTGATTGCTGCTGTGCGGGTAAGGAGAATCGAACTCCTGCCTCGTCTTTGGCAAAGACGTGTCCTACCACTAAACAATACCCGCAGATAAATATTTTTGACTGATTATATCATTTGATAACAAATCAAGCCAAACATTAATTTTACGTTTCAAGTATGCACCAGAAACACCGACATTGCAAACCCCGTATTCCAATCTTTTGTTGGTAGTTTTTCCTTTAATCGTCATGCTTTTTGTAAAATTTTTATTTTTTAGCATTGTATTTCTAATCCAATGTTCTTTACATTTTTTCTCGTCTAAATCCGGATATATTAAAATCCAAGCCCTTAAATTATCGATTCCGCATATGTCTGTTAGAAATAAGCAGAATATCTGTATCATTTTAGGATCAGAATTAGCTATAAATACCCTGTGTTTCGAAAGTTTATTGCCTTCACCCCAATAAATCATGAGTCCGGAAATAAAAAGTGGATGAAATTTAAGCTCTTGATAATCATCGAAAGCCTCAATTTCTGCTTCTTCATAGGCTTTTTTAAGCAATTCTCCGCGTGTTTTATTAAGTGATGCTAGTCGTATTTTGGATCTTTCCAAATAATTATTTGCGCATTTTTCAGCTATATCATTAGACCACTTTTGATTTCTAAACCACTCTGAAAGCGTACTTTTAGGAACGCCAAGTAAAGCTTTAATTTCATTATAGCTTTTGCCATTGGTTCTCAATTTTACTGCTTCTTCTTTATCTTTTCTCATATACTGATATTAGTATATGATGGGAGTCCTATTTTGTAAAATTACTACTAAAATCCTTTCTGATCACATGGTGCACCCGGAGGGATTCGAACCCCCAACAACGGTTCCGAAGACCGGTATGATATCCATTTCACTACGGGTGCATATATCAAACATTCAACACTGTACCATAATACTGAATTAATTGCTTTTGCCAAGCAATTACCTTCCTCAAGACGTCAATTCGCATAATATCCAGTCTTTTGTGGCTGCCATAATTCCTTTGCTTAATAAGCACATCTTCCACCCTCAAATACTTCTTGATCCAACCTTTCATAAGCGAGATTACAGTTGAGTCAGAGCTCGAAAACTGAAAAGAGGTCCCTTTCTTGGTTCCATGAGATAAATAAAGGGTTAAACCAAAAATAAAGGCAGGGTCCTTGTGTAAACGAGCGAATTCCTTCTTTGCATCCTCAAATGCCTTATTTTCTTTGAAGATCCTAGTAGATCGAAGCGAAATGACAGAGTTAAGCCTTCCTCGACCCATCTTCGGTTTTACCCTATTTTTTAGGTCTGCCTGCTGTTTTTCAGTAAGAGTAATATCCTTCAGCCAATACGAGAGCGTACTTCGAGGAATACTCGTTTCACGTGCAATTTCTCCGAGTGACTTCCCTTCAAGCCTTAATTCTCGAGCTTTCTTAAGCTTTTGTATACTAGATATCATATCGTATGACAGTATATCATATATGCAATAATGAAAAAAAGCCTAATAAGTGCTACTATAAATCTATGAAAAATCAGGCCATCCCCAAGGAAATAGTGCAAATTGTCGAAACTCTTGAAAAAGCGGGTTTTGAGGCTTTTCTTGTAGGAGGATGCACTCGGGACATTTTGCTTGGACGGATTCCAAAAGACTGGGATGTTACTACAAACGCGACGCCTGAACAGATCATCCCCCTCTTTGCTAAAACATTTTATGAAAACACCTACGGAACTGTTGGGGTTGTGAATGAATCAGCTGAAGATGAACGATTGAAGATTGTGGAAGTCACGCCATACCGTCTTGAAAGCTCTTATACTGACCATAGGCATCCAGATGAAGTGAAGTTCAGTGAAACTATCAACGACGATCTCAAACGTCGGGATTTCACGATTAACGCGGTTGCGGTGAGTTTGTCCAAAGGAGCAATAAAAGACATTGTTGATTTGTTTGATGGATTAAAGGACATAAAGGACAAAACTGTTAGGGCTGTTGGAAACCCTGATGATCGCTTCACAGAAGACGCATTGAGAATGATTCGAGCGGTCCGTTTAGCTACAGAACTAGGTTTCACGATTAACATTGATACAGAAAAGGCTATATTGAGCCATGGAAAGCTTCTCCAGAAGATCTCTGTAGAGAGAATCCGTGATGAATTCGTAAGGATTCTTATGTCCACTAACCCAAAGGCTGGTATTGAACTACTCGATAAGCTCAATATTCTCCAATACATTGTTCCAGAATTGCTCAAAGCTAAAGGGGTTGGTCAGAACCAAGCTCACGCTTTTGATGTGTGGGAACATCTACTAAGGACTCTCCAGCACGCAGCCAACAAGGAATGGCCTCTCGAAATTCGTCTCTCTGCCCTATTCCACGATGTATCTAAGCCAGAGACTAAAAGGATTTCACATGAAACAAACCAAATTACCTTCTATGGCCATGAAGTGGTTGGTTCACGTGTAACAAAGAAAATCCTTGAAAGAATGAAGTTTCCCGTGAAAACAACTGAGAAAGTCGTAAAAATGATCCGTTGGCACATGTTCTTTTCTGATACAGAGACTATCACTCTCTCTGCTGTACGAAGAATGATTGCAAATGTTGGACATGAAAACATCTGGGATCTTATGAATATCCGTATTTGTGATCGTATTGGAACTGGTCGCCCTAAGGAAAACCCTTATCGTCTAAGGAAATACAAGGCAATGGTTGAAGAAGCTCTTAGGGATCCTGTGTCTGTTGGAATGCTTAAAATAGATGGGAAACGCATTATGGAGGTTACACATGTAACACCTGGTCCTAAAATAGGCTTTGTTTTACATGCTTTACTAGAGGAAGTACTCGAGGACCCAAAACTAAACACTGAGGAATATCTTGAAAATAAGGCTCAAAAACTCATTATATTACCTGAAAAAGAACTTGAAATGCTTGGAAAACAAGGCAAATCAAAGCAAGCGGAAGCTGAAAATGAAAATATTGAGGAAATAAGGAAGAAGTATCACGTTTCATAAGTAACATTCACTCGGACGAGGGGTATGATTTCATGTGAAACACATCATGAATGGCTCAATAGAGCCATTTTTGATATTTAGGTACAAAAACAGCCGCAGAGATTAGTTAATTATGCGCGGCTTCTCATGGTTAGATTACTACGAGATTACCTTGCAAAACGAACATTTGCGGCTGTGCGAGATCCACTTATAACAACAGAGGAGCCTGCGTGTTGGAACCACAGCTCCAAGCGAGACTCACGAAACTGACCAGCAACTTCAACAATAATGGAGTTTGTGAGATTTTCTATAGATAATGCCTCACCGACAGGCTTGGCTAAAAAATTTCAAAAAATTCTCATACTAACTCAAATTAAGCTAAAGGAGGGTTGCTTCTCTCTGGGAATGGATCCCAAAAAAAGAGCTTACTACTACCCCTTAAGTTTTACGAAGAGCTGGTGCAACGCTGATCCTCGGTTATACAACATCGCGGATCTGGGATTAGTATAGCAACGTATAAAAGACACGTAAAGGACATTACAAACAAATCTGTGGATAACTTCATTTTCTTTTTGTCCTTTATAAAAGACAGTTAAAAAATTATTCAAGGACAAGCTCGACAGGGCAGTGGTCAGATCCCATTACATCAGGCAGAATAAGGGCTTTTTTGACTTTCTTCTCAAGCAGAGCGGAGACTAAAAAGTAATCGATTCTCCAGCCGACATTTCGCTCTCGTGCATTTGCAAAGTGAGACCACCACGTATAATGACCATTTCCTTTTGTAAAAATTCTGAATGTATCGACGAATCCTTGATCAATAAAATTTTGAAATCCTTCTCGCTCTTCGTTTGTAAATCCTTTGAGTCCGACATTTTCTTTTGGTCGAGCGAGATCATCTGGCGTATACGCAACATTCAAATCACCACAGAAGATGACTGGCTTCTTTTTTTCTAGCTTTTTACAATATGCAAGAAAAGCTGGGTCCCATGTCTTGTGTCGAAGGGGAATACGGCTTAAATCATCCTTTGCATTGGGCGTATATACCGTAACTATATAAAAATCCTTAAATTCAGCTGCTATGACACGACCCTCTGTGGTTGGATCACCGTAATCATCATCTTTTAGGCCATATTTCTTGATTATATCCTCTGGAATACCATTCATTACAGCTATTGGCTTCACCTTTGTAAAAATTGCTGTGCCTGAATAGCCCTTTTTCACAGCTGAGTTCCAATATTCCTCGTATCCAGGTAAATCAATCACAGCTTGGCCTTGTTGAGCCTTTGTCTCCTGTAAACAAAGAATATCAGGCTTGTGTTCAGCCATAAACGACTGAAATGAGCCCTTCTTTATGACCGCACGGATGCCGTTAACGTTCCATGAGATTATCTTCATGGCTCCATCATAACCTATTCGCTCTTCCTATGGAACTTCTTGTGGATTTTACGAAGTTCACTGTCAGTAACATGTGTATAAATCTGAGTAGTATTGATGTTTGCATGACCAAGAAGCATTTGAACTGAGCGAAGATCAGCACCATTTCTCAACAAATCCGTTGCAAATGAGTGGCGAATGACGTGGGGAGTCACTTTCTTGGAAATGCCTGATTTAACGGCGTAATGCTTGATGATTCTCTCGACTGATCGGGAAGTAAGCCTCATAGAATCCCGCTTCTTATTGAGTTTTTCATTTTTACCTATAATTTGCACAAAAAGGGCATCGTCCATGTCATCACGCTTGTCCAAATAGCGCTTAACTGCGTCACGTGCGTCATCAGAAATGAAGACAACTCTCACTTTTTCACCTTTTCCTCGAACAGAAAGTTCATCGAGCTTAAGATTTATATCTCTTGGTAGGGAACAGAGCTCTGAAACACGCAATCCTGTGGAAAACAAAAGCTCAAGCATTGCCTTATCCCTCAAGCCACGTATATGCGAAGTGTCGGGAGCAGCCAAAAGACGGCTCAATTCCTCAATTGTAATGAGATCGAGTGAACGCTCAGGTACTTTTGCGAGTTCAATGCGATCAGGTGCCAAAGAAGCTATATTCTGCCTCGCTAAATACTTGAGAAAAGCTCGCAAAGCAATGAGGTAGTAATTCTGAGTTCGCTTCTTGAGCGTGGTAGCTGACATGCCTTTTTCTTTCTTCGCTTCCTGTCTGTTGAGCCATATTCTGAAGTCACGCACCACACCATCAGTGATTCCCTTGGGATCCTTAAGTTTCGTATAGTCCAAAAAACGAGTCAGA
>ERZ1292625.2167-Hain-H41-01um-R1-2167-length-19195-cov-22_pt1 | contig 19195 bp, 23 predicted proteins | sample MGYA00564400_ERZ1292625 | MGnify/ENA primary metagenome ERZ1292625 (study PRJEB36523, sample SAMEA6512639) | groundwater metagenome | collected 2019-01-08 | study: AquaDiva: Metagenomics assemblies of 32 groundwater samples
GCCTCGACAGCGACGCGCCAAAGGCGGCGCGTCAGGCGCACGTTCATGTGCAAGTTACAACCCGTATTCGATGATAGTTGCGTCTGATTGAAATTGCGGACAAGTAGGTGAAATCTTCAACGTAACACTAATCCCTCATTTCTTCTTCGACTCCATCAACGCCTGAACAGGCTTGAGGCCGTAGGGGCTGCCTTGCTCTATCGCCGTGAGCACCGTGCCGCCGCCGGTGAAGAAATAGTAGCTCGCGTTGTCCATGACCGAAAGGTAGAGGCCGGGCAGGAGGTTAAGTGGACCCCTCATCAGACCGTGTTTTCCCCTTGACATTAGTTTCACTATAATATATAGTTTCACCGTATGGTGAAACAGACTAGTATAGTGAAACAAAAGAGAGAGAGCAAGGCGGTATCAGTTGCTCGTGAGCGGCTGGAGGCCCTCTTTGCGGAAATTCCTTTCGTCCGCATCAAGAATTCCAAGACCGACGTTCGGCTTGGCGATACTCAGGTAGACCTTATCCTGAGCGCCCTCATCTCCGGCAAGTCTGCACGATTTATTGTCGAGATCAAATCGCAGGGTGAGCCGCGTCTTGTCAGGGTGGTTGTCGAGCAATTAAAGAAATACCTCCAGGGCGAGGAAGACGTATACGGTATCATTGTCGCGCCTTATTTGAGCGAAGCCAGCAGGCAGATATGCAAGGAATCCGGCATCGGTTGCGTTGATCTGGCAGGCAATGCCTTGATTTCTTTTCAGTCGATCTTTATCGACAAGACCGGAATTCCGAACCGCTCTGCCGTGCCCCGCGTCGCCAAATCCCTCTTTTTTCCCAAGTCCAGCCGGGTGCTCCGCGTGCTTCTCGCTGAACCGGCGAGGAGATGGCGTGTGGAAGAGATATCGAAAGAGGCAAAAATCAGCATTGGTCTCGCCTCACGGGTGAAACAAGCCCTCCTCGACCAGGAGTGGATCTCGAAAGAAAACAAACGGTTCTTCCTTGCTGATCCGGAAAAGGCGCTCGCGGCGTGGGCGGCGAAATACTCGTACACGCTCAATGAGAGTTACTCGTATTATTCAGGGCTGAAGGACGAGGAGTTGGCATCCGCGATCCGGATGGAATGCCAAAAGAGGGGATGGGAATACGGGCTTGCCCTTTTTACGGGCGCCAGAAGGGTAGCTCCCTTCGTAACCTTTCCACGCTTCTTCGCCTACGTCAAAGGCGATAGTATCGTCCTCGCCAAGTCATTGCAGTTCAAAAAAGTCGAGTCCGGCGCCAACGTCACAATTCTTACACCTTACGATGACGGCGTACTTTACGGGCTTCAGGATGTGAAAGGCACACAGGTGGTATCAAATATCCAGCTTTACCTCGATCTCAAAAGCTACAGGGGCAGGGGCGAAGAAGCGGCGCAGTTCATCTTTGATGAGAGGATCAAACCCGAATGGCAAGCAAGAGCGATTACGCGCCGGAAGAGGTGAAAGCCTGCAAATCGGTGCTTGTGGAACTCATTCATCTCTTCGGCGAGATCAAGGACGAGATGGTGATTATCGGCGGGTGGACGCCCGCGCTTCTGTTTCCGCAGTCCGTCGAACCGCACATCGGCAGCCTCGATATTGACGTTGCCCTCAATTTCGCAAAGATCCCCAATGACACGTATCAGACCATCTTAAAATCCTTCCTGAAGCGCGGCTATGTGCAAGACAAGGAGCAGCCGTTCCGTTTCTACCGCACGGTCGCTTTGGAAGGCATGGAATCCGTAAAGGTCGCTGTCGATCTCATGGCCGGAGAGTACGGTGGCACCGGAAAGAGCCGCAGAACGCAGTCCGTGCAGGATGCTCGCGCGAGAAAGGCGAGGGGATGCGACCTTGCATTCAACTCGACCATCACCGTTACCATCGAGGAGGAGCTGCCCGGCGGCGGCATGGATAAAGTCAGCGTCAAGGTTGCGGGCATTGTGCCGTTTCTCGTCATGAAGGGAATGGCGATGCATGAACGCTTGAAGGAAAAAGATGCCTATGACATCTACTTCTGCCTAGAGCATTACGCCGGCGGCGTGGACGCGCTTGTTCGGGAGTTTAAACCTCATCTCAAAAACAAACTTGTTATGGAAGGACTCGGCAAGATAAGGTCGAGGTTCGCTACGATGAAGCATGTCGGCCCCGTGTGGGTGGCTGATTTTATGGAAAAATCGAACAAAGAAGAGAGGGAAATCTTGATGCGGCGGGTGTATGAAAAGGTGACGGACATGCTCGATGCGCTCAAGATAAAAGAATGGGCAGGGAAGTAATTGTGCAATGAGAATTCCGTACGTCATAGACAACCAGACCCATGAACATGGGGGCCGTTGGTTCTCAGGATGCTTTCCCCTTTTTCGTTTAGCGGACGTAATACGATATGGACATACGAAGCTACTTTGCAGACGTGATCTCTTCGTTAGCATGTTTCGCCTGGTATTTGATAATTATTTCGCTTTAGCAATGTAAACAATTGTAAGTGAAATCTTCAACGAAACGCTCATCCCTCATTTCCTCTTCGACTCTATCAACGCCTGAACAGGCTTCAGGCCGTAAGGGCTGCCTTGCTCTATTGCCGTGAGCACCGTGCCGCCGCCGGTGAAGAAGTAGTAGCTCGCGTTGTCCATGACCGAAAGGTAGAGGCCGGGAAGGAGGTTCTTGAATTCCTGGAGCGTGTCGCCTCCGCCGTACATCTTCATGGCATCCCGGTTCAGGTCTATGGTGTTATCGAGGGCCTGCGATCCGGCGGCAAAGTGCGGGGTGTATCCCATGACGGCGTTGACGAATATCGTTTTCGCCGTGCCGATGGCCTCTGCAACCGCCTTGTCCTCAAAGGATTTGGGGTCGATATCGAGGATGTATCCATAGGAGCCGCCGGACTTAAAATCCTTGATCGAGATGGTTCTGTATTTGCCCTCGATCCTGCCGGCCATGATGTCTGATTCGACGATAGCGGGGAACTCTACGATCTTTTTATACGTTCGGTCCTTCTCCACCAGCTCCCTCGCAAAGGCGATGTCCTCGTCGGTCACGCCCTTTATCTTTACCTTATATTTGGCGCAGAGGTAAGTGTTGTAAATCACTCCGCCGAGCATCACGCGGTCAACTTTTTCATAGATTGCGGAAAGCGGCTTGATCTTGGTGTCGTACTTCGCTCCGGCCACGACGGCAAGGAACGGCCGTTCAGGGTCCATCACCCTGTTCAAGTTCACGATCTCCTGCTGGAGCAGGAAGCCTGCATAGGAAGGAAGGTGTTTCGTAATATCGTACGTGGAGGCGTGCGGCTGCCACGAGCCGAAGGCGTCGTTTATGTAGATATCGGCCAATCCGGCAAGCTGGAGAGTAAAATTTTTTCGTACATCCCCTTCAGCCTCCTCTCCCTGGAACCATCTCGTATTGGGAAGGTAAATCCCTCCGATCTTCCGCTCTCTCAGTTCTTTGATGGCGAGATTAATGGAAGTATCGATCCCGGTTATGCCCCGCTCCGGATCGATGGGAAATTTTGGAACGTAAAGTTTCGTATGGAGTTTCTGTTCGAGATATCGCGCAACGGGTTCCACGGACTCTTCCTTCCTGCACGTTATTGATCCCGTCTTCTTGTCTTTCGGCCTGCCCACATGGGTCATCATGATGGGCCTGCCTCCCCGCTCGACGATGTTGAAGAGCGTCCCTATGGTACGGTCGATCCGGTAGGGGTCGCGTATCTCTCCTTCTTTCACCACGTTATGATCAAACCGGACGAGAACGATTTTCCCGTTCAGGTCCGCGTCCTGGATCAGCGGCAGTTCAGTGTGCACGTATTTGCTCGTCATGCTGGACCTCTGTTATGATTTTTCATAGGGGTTTGTAAACGCTTCAATTATAGCACAGGTATCATTGCAGGATTGACCGGACGGACTCAGCATCCTCGAACCGTCTCTATCGGAAAGAGTTACTACTTCTTCTGCATCTCTCCCACCATGGGCACGAACGCCACGGGGCTTATCTGCTCGACGTCCAGCTGCCCGCGCCGCTTGGTGGCGAGGGTGAGCGTCTGGAAATAGACCATACTGCCGAGCGGCACAATGAGCCTGCCGCCCTCCTTGAGCTGTTTGATGAGCGGCGGCGGGATGTGATTTGCCGCGGCGGTGATGATGACGGCGTCGAAGGGCGCCTGCTCTTCCCAGCCGAAGTACCCGTCGCCGTATTTCACCTGCACATTCTTGCAGCCGAGTTGCTTGAGGGTGAGCTCCGCCCTCTGGGCGAGGTCCTTTCGGATCTCGATGGTATAGACCTCCCGGACGACCTCGGCCAGCACCGCGGCCTGGTATCCCGATCCGGTCCCGATCTCCAGGACGCGGTCGCTCCGCTTGAGCCCCAGGGCCCCGGTCATGAGCGCGACCACATAGGGCTGCGAGATGGTCTGGCCTTCTCCGATCGGCAGGGGATGATCGCCGTATGCCCGGTCCCGGTACGATGGATCAACGAACAAATGCCTCGGGACCTTGCCCATCACGCCGAGGACCACAGGGTCCTTCACCCCCCGGCCCCTGATGTCCTGCTCGACCATCTGCTGCCGTTTGAGTGCATACTGGTCCTGGGCAACGGAAGAGGCCGGAAAGAGTAGGAGGACGAAAAGGGAAAAGACCGGGACCGGCAAGGCGCTTTTCGGGGAAATAACCATGGGACCGATGGCCTCCTTGGTTTAATTATGGCATAACGCGGGGAAAATGGGATGTTTTGAAACAAAAAGCCTGAGAATCTTCAAGACTCTCAGGCCCGGTAATCGTTCATGTCCGCGCACGGCGGACACTTTTAGGTCCCTCAGCCGCCGCCCCACGAGCCGGTGCTGCAGGCCGAGTGGTCGCCCCCGCCGTAGGAGGAGAACCGCGAAAGCTGCTTCTTCGCCTTCTTCTCATTGCAGTACGGACAGGCCGTATCCTCAGCTTTTGCGGTCAGGGACTGCAGCAGGACAAAATCCTTTCCGCAGGCCTCGCATAGGTATTCATAAAATGGCATTGTCAGACTCCTTATCTTATGCAACAACATTCTCGTCTTGATCCTTGCGCGCACCATGCTCCGGCACGCCGCAGGCACATAGCATAATACTCATCGGGCAGAAGCCTGTCAAGGCGAAAATCATGAGCATGACGCCCACGAAACCCGTAAAGATGGCCCAGTTCGGATTGACGAAATACCCGAGGAGCGAACCCCCAAGCACGAAAATACCGGCAAGGAGCCTGATGAGTCTTTCGAGATACCATGTTTTTGTGTCTGCGATGTACATCATATTCCTCCTTGCAATTCAAAGTAGGCGGGAACTATCCGGTCCCGTCGCCACGCTTAGAGCTTAAACGCTGTTATGAGCAGAATCGTATTTTGCTGTGTCTGCAGAATAACGTCAACAATCAACTTGAGGTTCGTGCTTTGGATCACCTGCGTCGCCAGGATACGGTCGGCCATAATACCGATGTTGTCGGCCATGACGAGAATTTTATCGGCCATCTCAAGGATCCGGTCCGCCATCACGCCGATATCGTCCGAAAGCCGGAGCATCGCCGCCAGCGAACTCTGGAGCGTTGTGATGGCGGTGCTCGGCGCGAGGTTCACTATGCTCTGAGACAGGCTCAGCAACCCGGACCCCAGCGATGCGTTTATCGTCGCAAGATTCTGGAGCGCAACCAGAATATCGCTCGTAACACTGAAGGTGCCCGTGCCGACGGCAGCGGCCACGGTGTTATACACATCCATCACATTCGTCTGGTAGGAGACGACTGCGGTTTCGAGCTGAGCAAGCTGCGTGTTCATGGCAGTCGCGGTCAATGTGGTTTTGCTCATCGTTGCAATGAGATTATTACCCTGCGTCACCAGGCTGGTAAGATTGCTGGTCAGCGTGACGGGGTCCAACGCAGCCTGGGCCGGTACAGCAGCAAGTCCGACAAGTATCATGGTGAAAACCAGAACCAATCCAACGGTATTACGTGTCTTTGTAAACATTTTTCATTCTCCTTTTTCAAGTTAAGATATTTTGTATCCGGGTCTTTTATGGTTAGAGCCTCTCCCACTGCTTCGTATCGGGATTGAACGCCTCGCTAAAGGCGGTCACCTCTTCCTTGAGGCCCGTTTCATAGCCCTCGTTCAACCCGTAATTGATGAGCATCTTGATCGAGCGGAGCGAGCTCAGGCTGTTGTTGCCGATCCTGACTGCGAGCCGTTCCGCCTCTTCATCGAGCGCATCGGGCGGGACCACGCTGTTCACGAGACCTATCTTGAGGGCCTCGTCGGCGTCCACGGACCTGCCGGTGAACAGAAGCTCCTTTGCCCTGCCGATGCCCACGGTCTTGTACAGCCGCTGGGACGAGCCGAAGATGGGCGGAACGCCGAACCGCGCCTCGGGAAATGAGAAGACCGTGTCCGATGACGCGATGCGGATGTCTGCCGCCAGCGCGAGCCCCAGGCCCGCGCCCGTGGTCTCTCCCTTGACCGCCGCGATCACCGGGACGGGAAGGCTCTCGATATGTTTGAGCAGGCTGTAGCCGACCTCGGCAAGGTGCCCCGCCTCCTGCTTCGTCATCTTCGCGAGCGCCGCGTAGTCGATGCCGGCTGAAAAGTGCTTTCCCGCGGCCGTAAACAGCACCACCCGGAGCTCGGACCGCGAAGCGTGGACCTCGCTGATGGTCTTGTTCAGCTCGGCCAGGACCTCCTTGTCCAGGTAGTTGTTCGGCGGGTTGTCGATCGATACCGTGCTGATCCAGTCCTTGCACGAAACGGTTATACAGGTGTTTGACATATACTACCTCCCTTTTGGATTGCGGATTTGCCCCTCACCCAGCCTCTCCCCAAAGGGGAGAGAAGATTTATATTCCGCATTCCGCAATTCTCTACGCATTCTCCCAGTTCTTCTTCTCCACCATATAGTAGAAGAGTGGGATCACCACCAGCGTCAGGGCCGTGGACGCCAGCATCCCGAAGATGAGCGCCAGCGCCAGGCCGGACCATACCGGGTCGGCCACGATCACGGCGGAGCCGAGGATGGCCGCGGCGGCCGTGAGCACGATGGGCCTGGTCCTGATGGCCCCGGCCTCGATGAGCGCCTGCTCGAGAGGCAGGCCCTCCTGCTTCTTGTCCAGGATGAACTCCAGGAGCACGATGGAGTTCCGGACCACGATGCCCGCCAGCGCGATCACGCCGATCATCGAGGTCGCGCTGAAGTACACCCCCGTCAGGGCGAACCCCGGCATGATGCCGATCATCGAGAGCGGGATGGCCGCCATGATGACCACGGGGATCGAGAACGACCGGAACCGGCCCACGAGCAGCAGGTAGATGGCGATGAGCGCCACGCCCATGGCGGCCCCGAGGTCGCGGAACACGTCCAGCGTGAGCTTCATCTCGCCGTCCCACTTGATCCTGTATCCTTCGGGAAGGGGGTGCTTCCCGAGGTGGCGCATCATGTCGATGACGGCATACACCTGGCTCCGGGCCCCCATTTCACCGTACACATAGGTCACGGGCTCGAGGTTCTTGTGGTAGACGGCCTTGTCCATCTCTGACGGCACCGCCTTCACGAGCGACGAGAGCGGGACCTGGCTGCCCTGGGGGCTGGTGACATAGACCTTGTCCATGTCGGAAAGGCCCGCCCGCTCTCCCTTGGGAAGCCGGAGAAAGATGGAGACGGGGTTCTTGGCCTCGGGCCTGTGCAGGGTCGAGACCGCCAGGCCTGCCACGGACATCCGGAGGGTCTGGACGATCTGCTCCGTGGAAATGCCGGCAAGAGCGGCCTTCTCCTTGTCAACGATGAGCTGGTACTTGTCCTGCTTCTCTTTGACGCTGTCGTCGATATCAACGACCTGGTCCGTCTCCGCGAAGAGCGCCTTGATCTGTTGGGCGATCTCGCGCTGGGTGTTGTAATCAGGCCCGTAGATCTCGGCGACCACCGTGGCGCGCACCGGCGGCCCCGGCGGGTCCTCAACGAGCTTGATGTTCGCGCCGTACTCCCGGGCGAGCTTCGCGATATCGGGCCTGATCGTGAGCACCAGCTTCTCGCTCGATGCGGAGCGTTCTTCCTTGTCGATAAGGTTCACGCGGATGTCGGCAAAATGGCTCGCCTCGCGGAACGCGCCGCCGCGGAGAAGGCCGTTGAAATCGATCACCGAGCCCGTGCCCACGAAGGTCTCGTAGTCCTTCACTTCGGGGATCCGGCGGAGGTAGTCGCCCGCCGCCCTCGCCGCGCGGTCCGTGTTCTCCAGCGCCGTACCCGCGGGCATGTCGATGGAGACAAGGAATGTGTTCTTGTTCGCCTTGGGCAGCATGCGGAACTTCACCAGCTGCGCCAGGGGAAAGAGCATGGTGATCACGAAGACCGCCGCGATCACCGCCATGAACACCTTGCGCTTTTTCGTGTTCACGAGAAGGGGCGCAAGGACCTTTTTGTACACTTGATAGATCCTCGTCTCTTCGAGGGGCTGCGGGTGCCCGGCGAAGTGCTTCGTCTTCATCAGCCGGTAGCTCGCCCAGGGCGTCACGATGAACGCGATGAAGAGCGACGTGATCATGGCCACGGGCACGTTGATGGGGATGGGCATCATATAGGGCCCCATCATGCCCGTCACGAAGGCCATGGGGATGAAGGCCAGCACCACCGTGAACGTCGCGAGGATCGTGGGCATGCCGATCTCGTTCACCGCGAGGATCGCGCCCTGGAGCCTCGACTGCTGCTGGAGCTTGTAATGACGGTGAATGTTCTCCACCACCACGATGGCGTCGTCCACCAGAAGACCCAGGGAAAGAATAAGGGCAAACAGCGTGATCCGGTTGATCGTCTGGCCCGCGATCATGCCCACGGCAAGCGTGATGAAGAGCGTGAGCGGGATCGCCAGCGCCACGATGGCGGCCTCGCGCCACCCGAGCGTGAAGTACAGCAGGATGATGACGACGATGATCGAGACCGCCAGGTGGAAGACCAGCTCGTTCACCGCGTCATTGGCGGTCTTGCCGTCGTTCCGCGTGATGGTCACCTCTACCCCCGGCGGGATGTGCGTCTTTTTCAGCTCCTCGAGCCGGGAGAGGATCTGGCCTGAGATCTTCACGGCATTCAGCTTCTGGCGTTTTGCCAGCGCCACGGTCACAGCGGGCGTTTCCTGGAGGGGCGCGGCATGCCGCGCCCCTGCCTCTGCATACCGGGCATGATCGGCGCCGAAGCCGATGCGCGTGAGCCTTGTCGTTTCTTCAAAGCCGTCGGATACGTCGGCCACGTCGCCGAGGTATACCGGCCGGCTGCCTGAAACGCCCACGATGGCGCTCTTGACATCGCTTGCCGTTTCGAAAAAGCCGCCGGTCTCGAGCATGAGCTTTCGGTTGCCCTGTTCCAGCTCGCCGCTTAAGAGGTTCGCATTCGACGCGTTGATGGCTTGGGCGATCTGAAGGGGCGAGAGACCATAGCCCGCGAGCCGGAGCGGGTCGAGGGTCACGCGCACCTGCCGGCTCCTGCCGCCGATCACGAGGGAGTTGCCCACGCCCGGGACCTTCCGGAGCTCATCGAGCACGTTGTCCGCCACGAGCCGGAGCTGGGCGTCATCATAGTTCGTACCCGGTGCGCCGGAAAGCGCGGCGGCCACGATGGGCACGTCGTCCACGTCAATGGGTTTGACCAGGGGCTGGGACGCTCCGGGCGGCGCGAAGTCCATGCTGTTCATGAGCTTGTCGTAAAGCTTGACGAGGGAGCGCTCCTTGTCCTGGCCCACGTAGAACTTCACCGTCACCACGGCCATGGAGTTCATGGACACGGAATAAACGTCCTCCACGCCGGGGATCTCCCAGAGCTTGGACTCGAGCCGTTTGCTCACGAGCTCTTCCACCTCTTTGGCGCCGGCGCCGGGCAACATCACCATGACGTTGGCCGCGGGCACCACGATCTGCGGGTTCTCCTCCCGCGGGGTGAAGATGAGGGCAAAGAGCCCGAGCACCGCCGTCGCCGCCATGAGCAGCACCGTGAGCTGGGAGTTGATGAAGTACTGCGTTATCTTGCCGCTGATATTGAGTTTCATGATTTAACCTAATGAGAGCCTATTGTAACGGATGAACACGTTCGCTTTGGTAGGGGCGGCCCTCTGTGGCCGCCCAGATAAGGGCAACCACGCAGGGTTGCCCCTACTTTTGTGCAACAACGATCTTCCTTCCCTCGATCCTTCCGAGCTTGTTGTCGGCAACCACCTTGTCGCCGGCCTTGAGCCCCGTGAGGACCTCCACGCTGCCCCCTCGCTCTTCGCCGAGCTGGACCATCTGGAAGACGGCGTTCCCGTCAAGCGAGACCACGTACACGCCCGACAGTCCCGAAATGTCCACCACCGCCGTTTTCGGGATCACGATCCCCTCACGCTTGCCTGTTTCGAAATAGGCCTTCCCGTACATGCCGGTAATAAGTCCTTTGTCCGCCGGGATGTCCACCTTCACGAGGAACGAGTGCGTCCTGACATCGGACGCCGGCACAACCTGCGCCACCCGGCCCGTAATGTCCTTGCCGGGCATGGCGTCGATCTGCACGCGCACGGCCTTGCCGGGCTGAATGGAGAGGATGTCCTGCTCCTGCACGGTCACCTCGAGCCTGAGGTTCTTGTTGTCCTCGATCTTCAAAATGGGCTGGCCGGGAAGCGCCATCTCGCCGAGATTGATGCGCTTCTCCATGATCTGCCCGTTGATGGGCGCCGTGATGGTGGTGTAGCTCTCCATGGCCTTTGCCGCCTTCAGCCCCGCCTGAGCGGTCTCGAGCCCCAGGGTCGCCTGGTCCATCTCCATCTGGGTGGAAGCCTTCTCGTCATAGAGGCTCTTGATGCGGTTGTACTGGAGCCTGGCGTTGTTGTACGCGGCCTGGGCCTGGTAGGCCTGGGCGCTGATCTCGCCGCTCTCGATCTTGACGAGCAGTTTGCCCGCGGTCACGTGGTCGCCTTCGCGCACGCCGAGGTAGATGACCTTGCCCATGACCTTGCTCGACAGGACCGACGTGTTCTTCGAGCTGAGGGCCCCTGCCGCGGTCACCACGGAGTCGATGACCCTCGGCTCCACCGTAATGGCCGAAACCGTGAGCGGCGCCTCGGCCTTCGGGACATCGGCATATCCGTTATTCTTCCCGAGTATCATGTATCCGGCGCCGAGAACAGCCACCGTTGCCGCAATGGAAATAAGAGAAAGTGTTTTTCTATCGAGCGCGTTGACCTTCCCGGCGACCTTCTCTTTTATGGTTTTAATGTCTGTCATGTTCGTTTCCCCCTTCTCTTTTGCTTCTCTTCTTCGTTTTTACGCAGGCTAAAGCCTGCGGCTACTTCGCCTTTTCGTCCATCTTCCCTCGTCCGTCGTCCCTCATGTCTTACAACGTCCCCACCGCGAGCTTCAGCTCTGCAAGGGACACGTTATTATCATAGAGTGCCTGGAGCGCGTTCGTCCGCGCCCGGATGAGGGAGTTCTCCGCGCCGAGCACGTCCACGAAGGTGGTCATCCCCGCTTCATAACGCTTCTGGACGATCCGGAGGCCTTCCTCCGCCTCCTGGACCGAGGAGGACGTGGCCGCGATCCGGTCCTCGGAGGCAGCCAGATTGTAGTAGGCCTGCCTCACCTGGAGCTGCACCGCCGACCGGGTCTGCTCCTCCAGCTCTCTCACTTTCCGCGCCGTGGCGAGGGACTCCCGCACCTTTGATTTGGTGACGAGGCCGTCGAAGAGGTTCAACTGGAGCACGGCCATGACGGCCCAGCTCCTGGCGTCATTCCCGGCGGGATCGCTGCTGTTCCAGTCCACCTGGCCCATGAGGTTGAGTGTCGGCAGGTAGTCCGTCCGCGCCTGGCTCACGCTCACTTCGGCGTTCCTCCGGTTCAGGCCCATGGAGAGCAGATCCGGCCTGCGAACGGCGGCGTCCTGGATCAGGACATCGACATCGGCCTTCAGCTCCTGGGGCGCCAGGGCGCCCGCAATTTCATATTCCCTGGACTGGGGCACGCCCATCGCAAAGTTGAGCGCCGCCGTCGCCAGTTTGGTCCCGTTATCGGAGCGCGTCACCATTTCCTTGACCTCGGCGTACTGCACCTTTGCCCGGAGAAGGTCGGACTGCAGGACCGCGCCGGCCCGGTACCGGGCCTCCGCCAGCTTCACATTTGCCGTGCTCGTTTCGAGAGACTTGAGCGCCACCTTATGGGATTCCCTGGCCAGGAGCAGACTGTGGTACGCTTTGATCACGTTGTACACCGTCTCCTGCCGCGTCCGCTCCCTGTCCTGGAGCGATGCGTCCCGCCCGAGCCTGGCCTGCTTTACTCCCAGGTACTCCCTGCCGCCGTTGAAGACGGGCTGCATCACGGCCAGCCTCGTATTGTAGTTCTCGATGGCTTCGGGGTTATTGATGGCAGCGGGATTGAAGTCGGCAGCGCCGACGATCTCCTGGTTCAGCTTGGTCCCGAACACCATGAGCGGATTGTTCGTCTTGCTGTATGTCTCCGACAGCGTCACCTTGGGCAGAAAGCCCGACGCGGACCTGAGCACGCCCGCCTGCGCCGCCTGGATCTGAGCGTCCGCGGCCTTGAGGCCGTGATTGTTCTCCAGGGCCGTGGCCACGGCCTGCTCAAGGGTGAGGCCCTCGGCCGCATAGCTGTAGAACGCCACCGCCAGCACGAGCAGCGCCACAAGCCCGGTGCAGAAAAAAAGAGGTTTGATCCTGCTGTTCCACATATTCATGCCCTTTATACCCTGGCCGCAGATAAACTTGACTTCCTGTTCCATAACACGATGCCGCCCTCAAGATTTTTCACCGCATACCCCAGCCGGGAGAGATACACGCAGGCATAGGCGCTCCGGTTTCCGATCCTGCAGTACACCACGATGTCCTTGTTCTTCGGAAGTTCCTGGAGCCGGTGCGGAAGCTCGTGGATCGGGACCAGGTACGAACCCTCGATGGCCTCGGCCGCATTTTCCTGCGCCGTCCTCACGTCAAGCAGGACAAAGTCACTGCCTGACTGTATCTTCACGTTCAATTCTTCCGGGGTGATATTTTCAACTCCGTACATACTATAATTATAAAACATGATTTACTCCTGCCCCCCTGAATCGTCATACCTTTGTACCCAGTCAGCCTCTTTCTCTTGAAACAAGCTCGAACAATGGACACTGCCAGGGGTAGTCCCTCTGGGGTAAGAGGGTAAGGGGGATGACAGTGCCCATTGTTCAAGTCTTACCTTCCTCTATTACAACCTCCATGCCAAAATAGCAACCCATTGTTTTTATATACTTTATTGTTGATGAATAAAAGGCGGGCGGAACTGGCCGGAAAAAATTGTCGAATGATTTTCATCATTAACGTACTGAGAAAGTCGTATTTCAACCATCGCTTTTGGCATATTTACTGGGCTTTTTTCAATTCGACAATTTTGTCTACTCGAAAACAGGCTATGAGGCAGAATCAAGAGAATGTCGAACGTGCGCTCACAGGACGGAGGTTGCCCTGCTCCTTGAACGAACGGGCGGGAACGCGGAATGAATCGGCCGTGTAACGAATCGTCGCCCGGTCTAATATTGTCAGAACAGGGGGCAGGGACGGCGGCAATGGCGCAAGGCTCTCGGAATCACCACGGGCCGGAAACGCATTCATCCCTGTTTCCGGTTTTATCGCCATTGACAGCGGTCTCCAGGGTATGATATGTTTAAAGCCATGCAATCACAAGGGGGGCGATAATGCGAAAGATAATTGTCAGCGCATTCCTGTCCGCGGCCATCCTCGCAGGCGGAGCGCCGCAGCAGGCCCGTGCGGCGGAAGAGCTCTTTGACACCAAGGCCGCCTCTGCGCACATCGAAAAAGGCATCAATCATCTCAAATCGAAAAACTACGACGCCGCCATCAAAGAGTTCGAGGAATCAGCCTCCGTCTCTCCCGATGCCGAGCCGTACTATTATCTGGGCTACGCCTATTACATGAAGGCCAAGAAGACAAACGACCCCGAGAGCAGAAAAAAATCCAAGGAAAACTTCGCGAAGGCCTATGAGCTGAACCCTAACTTCACTCCTTCCCGGTTCAAGCCCGAGGCAACGCCCCCCGAGGCAGAGGCAAAACAGAAAAAGGCGCAACCCGCGGAACCGGATGCGCCCATGATAACCGAGGCGCCGGAGCAGACCCAGGAACAGCAACCGCAGCAGTAGACCCTCTCCGCAGATGCCACCGCACAGCAGCCGCGGCCTCAGCCGTTGCGGCCCGGCCCGCTAACAGGCGCCTTGCCGGCGAATCCATCCCTTTGGCGAATGGTCATTGTAAGGAAGAGAATCATAATTTGCTGAATTCCGTTTGACAAAACCTTGTTTTTTGTATATTGTAAAAACATGAAAATCGATACCGAACATGCATATATTGTTCGTGATCCGGCTATTTTATATGGCGAGCCGGTCATCAAGGGGACGCGCACTCCGGTCAGGGCGGTTGTTGAAAACTGGAGGATGGGACTTTCCCCCGAAGAGATCGTCGTCCACCTCCCACACCTTACGCTCGCCCAGGTCTTTGACGCATTGAGTTATTACAGCGACCATCAGAACGAAATCGAAGCATACATCGAAAAAAACAAAATACCTGAAGGCGTCGTCAACCCGCCGAGCAAATGATTTCCCTCTACGCCGATGAAGATGTCGACGTTCTGATCAAGCCCCTCCTCAAGGCCAAAGGCTTCACTGTTTACACGACGCTCGATGAAACTATGCTCGGGAAGACAGATCGAGAACAACTTAAGCATGCAATAAGTCTGAAAGCTGTCTTCTTGACCCATAATAGAGTGGATTTTGAAAAATTAGCCGCACAGTTCATGGAGGAAGGGAAAGAATATTTCGGCATTGTATTGGCGACACGACGGAATGTTTACGAATTGGCCCGTCGAGCTGCCCGTTTTCTCGAAATGCACAAGCTGGACGACATCAAAAACCAGGTGTGGTACATCTGACAGATGGGCATGACCTTTGCCGGCATCGACAAGCTCTATATCGCCGGCGGGTTCGGCCGCTACATCGACGTGGAGCGTGCCATCACCATCGGCATACTGCCGGACCTGCCCGTGGACAAGTTCCAGTTCCTCGGCAACACCTCCATCATGGGCGCCTACTATGCACTGCTCTGCGACCGCCTCCGGCACGAGGCCGAAGAGATCGCGCGGAAGATGACCGATATCGAATTATCGGTCTCCCGCAGCTTCATGGACGAGTACCTCTCCGCCCTGTTCCTGCCGCATACGAACCTGGACGCATTCCCGACGCTGAAACGGGAGCCGGTTCATTCCGGCCAGGATGCTGTCCTGTCCGAGCGTGAGCCTTTCCCTCTGGAAGAGGGCCACGGCGAATTCCTGTTTCAATTCATCCTCGGTCAGCCGGGTTGCGTGAAGGATAGTGTCGGGAATGACAATGATCACGATGCATCACCAGTCAATTCTGTTTGAAGGGGTTTACGAATTTAACGCCTTCGATAACTTGGCCGTGTTGTAAATCCTCCGTGTAGATCGTGTCGATAAAGACTTTATCGCTCATGCAGCTCGTCCCGTGAGCGATAGTAGGGCCCGCCGCCAAGCTTCAATCCCTTCTCCATCCGCGCCAACTCCTGTTTCATGGCGTTAACGAATGACTGGTCTTTATCGCCGGGCTCGTGAAAGATGACATCGACTTCCACGCCATTCGTTGCCGCAACAGGCTCAAGAAGCTGGACAGTGTTTCCCTTAAATATGCCTTTCACTTTGGCCATATCAGCACCTCTTCATCTCGTTAAAAACTATTATAACAAAAAAGACACGAAAACAATTCAATTTTATGCCATGAAGCCGGCGCTCCGTTGTTCATCCGGTCCGTACGTAAAGGACCATTTGCCTGTTAAAAACAGCCTTCTAAGGCCACAAAAGGACATTGTTCACATCATTACTGTAGTATTTCAGAGAGTTGGCTTGGTCCGACCCCGGCTGCTCCACGCGAACGCGTGGTCGGGCGGCACCATTCTAGACATGCTACTCGTCACGCCGCCATACACGTACAACGTTCATGCTTTCATCGAGCTGTACCCATAAGGGGGTATTCGGAATACGTAGCTCGAAGGGAATTTGCTCCACAGGGATATCACGTGGTGCACCACCCTGCGCAAGACCAACTCCGGGATGCAGGATTATGCGAATCTCGCCCGCGCTAAGTGACGCGAAGACAACTGCTGGAATACGCTCAAACCATTCAGCAGGGTATTTTCTCTTCTCGGTCATCGCCGTGCAGCCCAGCCAGTTATTATAGGGACGGATAAATGTAGCATCTATTATGTACCTAGTCAATATTCAAAAATAAATTTGACGTATGTGATTGGATTCATAACGATTACAAAATGACTAATATGCAAATCGCGTAATAGTCAAAATCAACTGACTAACACGAGATTTCGGATATTAGTCAGAAACAGACTGAGTGTCTGATCCAAGGTGTAATTCAGGCGCCGCTCTTGGATGCATACATATAATCTACGTAGCCTGCTATCTGTATCCGGGCCTCATCGGTCACCTGTCGGAATTTTCTCAGCATCATGATCTCATCGATTTTCATGATTTTTTCAAGATACTCGGTCTGCTCTTCTGAAAGAGGATATTTACGCTTGCCGCGATTAAGCTTGCCCTGTGAAGGAATAAGAAAAAAGCCCTTGACCTCGTTGGGGACTTTTTCCTGGTGTGCCGCCAGGACGAGCATAGACATGTCGAGTTTCAGCTTTTTTGCGATCATGATGAGCGTATTGTCTTTCGGGATATGTCCCTTGTTAATAGTGACCCGCAGGAGCTCCGGGCTGATCCCGAGTACCTTAGAGGCGTCTTTAAGGTTATTAAACCCATTTTTAACGAGTGCATTCCTGATCATCTCAGATAGTTTCATTGCCAACCTCCGTGGAAAAGAAAGATAACCTATGATACGCTCATTAACCGTTTATTACTACTTGAAACATGCAGTTTGTTAAATAAGAGTCTCTATGGTCTTTTTCGTTGCAAGTCTTTTTCGTTGCATTTTCATCTTCAAAACACAAGATCGGGGTAATTTCAATGAGAAAGACTTGTATAACCATAGAAAGGGCGCCGAATGGTTCCCAATGCCGCTCGCTTAATTGATCACGAACAGTTTTTGAATCACCCAGCCGATGCCGTAAACGATATAGCCCACAGGACCCAATATTTTTTTCCGCTTGAGCGTAAGATCGATCTGCGCAAAGTCTACCTGACCCTTCAGCTTCTTCAGCCGTCCTTCCATGGAATCGATGTCGCTCTGAACACGGGTAAGCTCCTTTTCGATTTCCAGGATGTCCTTGACGCCTTTGGCCTGGCCGAGGAGCGCTTTCAGCCGATCTCGTAAGGCAATAGCGTTTTTCAGTCGGGCCTCAGTGTCGATGTACTGTTCAGTGACGTCCTGCGATGCGACGGCTCGAGACTCCTCACTGCCCAGCGCCGCCATTGCATCCAGCATTGGGCGTAGTTGTGTTGCGGGGACTCGCAGCACCAGATAAGCCTGCTCCTCTTCGCGAACGCTTTGACTTTGGACGTATCCACCACTTTTCTGTATAACCGAATCGGCCAGCTTCACCGCCGAAGCAATCTCTTTGACCTCTACCGTCTGGCTTCCGGTCAAGACATAAAAACGTTCGGTCTCAGCTGCAACCATCGCCAAGCGGCCTGGCGCACCAGACTTCGCAACTGAAAGGTCGCGTTTCGCGCATGCCGGGAAAAGGAGAGCGGCGAGAATAGTCAGGAATATGGTTGTCCTGTTGGAAATTCGTCTCACTGTTTAGCCTCCTGTAAATGTCGATGGCTTCATTATTATGATTATGAATTTCATCTCAGCTTTCAGGAAAAAATTAATTCTCCCGCTTCGCAATTTTTCAAAATAGCACCTGACAGGGTATCCCTTCCTTTTCAAATCCCGTCCTCAACTCCTCTCCCTTGTGCAAAAAGAAGCTGTTTTCCATGGCCGACTTCATTCCGTATTTCTTGTATGCCCAGTCAGCGTAATGATAGTTCAGCCTGTCGATGAGCACAGAATCCACTTTACCATTAAGCTCGCTGACCAGCCCCTCGGCGCTGGGAAGGATCGGTGCTATCATGGCAAAGGTCTTTATCCCTTCCGAGTGAAGGATTGCCAGGGCCTCAATTCTCTTGTTTATCGGCGGGGCCCCTGGTTCAAAGATCTTTTTTATCTTCTCATCTGCCGTGGTTATGGTGAATCCGACCTCGGCATCGGTTGATCTCTTCAGTATCTCGATGTCCCTCAAGACAAGAGGGGACTTGGTCTGAACGGTGAGAGGCCAGTTGTTTTCTACGAGAATCTCAAGACATCTCTTGGTGAGCTTATATCTGTTTTCCAGAGGTTGATAAGGATCGCACACTCCGCTTATCCAGACCTTCCCGCTTCTTTTTTTCTTCACCTCTTCTGCTAATAGCTCAGGCGCATTTATTTTTACATCGACAAACGCTCCCCATCTCTCCCGGTGACCGGTAAACCTCTTCATGAATTTGGCATAGCAGTAGACGCAATCATGCTGACAGCCGACATACGGGTTTAAAGCATAATCAGAGACCTGAGATTTAGACAGGATGCTCTTTGCCCGTATCTCCCGGATATTCATAATTTGGATCGAGGGAACCAATCAGTATCTTCTTACTTCTTCGCCTCTCTCCGGAGCATGATCGCAAGCACTCCGGTAATCAGGAACCCGGGAATGCTTATCCAGATTGGGACAATTACGCCATGTACCGTGACCTGCCAATGAAAAAAGAGACGAAGAATATGCACGACAGCAATAAGTGAAAATACGACAGTAACAACAGTTGTAAACGGTTTCATAATCAGCCACCTCCTTATTTTTTGCGGGGGGTACCAGCGTTGTTGCGCCCGTTGCGTTGCCGTAATGGTCCTTCCCTTTAAAAAATGCCCTCAATCAGATCATAGTTCACTTCCGTAACGGCAATCAGCGGCTTGAATATTTCCGCCTGTACTGTGCAATTGCCAAGGCGGCAACAGTCAGGGCTCAACGGCCCGGAAAGAAAAAAGTCCTCCTGCCTTTCTATGACATCTATATAGCGCAACTACTCGCAGGAGGAAGAAACCAGCATCTGCCACCGATTTGCTTGCTGGTTTTATCCTTGTAAATCCGTGTTAATCCGTGGCTGAAAATTATGTCCTTTTATTTACAATAGCACGCCC
>ERZ1292625.2169-Hain-H41-01um-R1-2169-length-19177-cov-10_pt1 | contig 19177 bp, 22 predicted proteins | sample MGYA00564400_ERZ1292625 | MGnify/ENA primary metagenome ERZ1292625 (study PRJEB36523, sample SAMEA6512639) | groundwater metagenome | collected 2019-01-08 | study: AquaDiva: Metagenomics assemblies of 32 groundwater samples
CCGCTTTCGAGTGGCGGCTGGGGCCCCCTCCACCCTGAACAGGGACTGACACGGGTATGGGATCTCCTTCTGAAAAAATTTTCCGCGCGCCGGATTCTGGTGAAGTAGGTACTTCTACTGACTACCAGGGGCGCGCCATTTTCTTCGCGCAAGCGGTCCTCGCCACGGCCCGTGCGTTCCCGACGCGCGCCACGCCGGAGATCCCGGATAAGGAATACGCCGCGCTCGTGCTGCGCGTCAAGGACGCGGCCGAGTTTCTCATTCACGAGGGCGTCATGAGCCCACGTTTTGCGCCGGTGGGTCGATGACCAGCCAGGTCTATACCGTCTGCGGCTTTCTGTCGCTGGCCTGGCGTCATTGGAAAGAGCCACTCTGGTGGAGCAATGACGAGGATCTTGAGTGGGATCGGTATTGCCTCTGCCTTGGGCCGCTGATGATTTCCTACTCCATTGGAAAGGATCCGGACTGATGGACAACATCGGCGGCGTCGCGTGGTCCCCGGGGGATCCGGAGGAGCAACTGAACAGCATGGAGGAAGTCCTGGCCTACTTGAATGCGGAACGGATTGCCGAGGGGAAGCCCGCCTACCGCGGACTGATTCTGGTCGGCTCGATGGACGACTACAACGCATGAGGCGAACCCCTCGTCATTCACATCAGCCGGCGCCGGGACGCCTGACGAACTACGAGATGGCGGGGATCCGCGCCGATCCGCCGCCGCGGAGATTTCCTGACGGCGGGTTCTGCCGGTGGACGTATATGTGGGCCAGCGTCTGCGATCCGTTTCATCCGCATTCGCAACAGGAATGGGACGAACGACCCTAAGTATGCTATACTGAAGCCGCGGGGTGGAGGAGAGGAACCTCAGCAGGCTCATACCCTGCAGACGCCAGTTCGAGTCTGGCCCCCGCAACCATTTCGCGATAATCCCTCCGGGCGGGATTATCCTGGTATCAGGGTGTAGCTCAGTCAGCAGAGCACTCGGTCTGGAACCGAGCGGCCGGTGGTGCAAAGCCATCCACCCTGACCATGTTCATGAATCGTGAACTGAAGCAAAAAGTGAACAATTTATACTTCAAAATGTATATATTTGGGTATAAATTATATCGAATTTCATATACGCGGGGGTAACTCAATGGCAGAGTCTCGGCCTTCCAAGCCGGTGGTTGCGAGTTCGAGTCTCGCTCCCCGCTCCATTCGGTGGGGCGAGTTCCCGTTCGTGATTGATGGGAGTTTCCCGTGGGGGTACGAGGCTGGCGTAGCTCAGTTGGCAGAGCCGCTGATTCGTAATCAGCAGGTCCGGGGTTCGACTCCTCGCGCCAGCTCCACGTTTGGTCAGAAAAAGGGATCTCTTTTTCTGACAAAAGATTGAGGTAAGACTACTATGGAATGCGGCTGTTCGGAGATCGGCGGCCATACGCCGCACTGCCTGGCGAATCCGGCGCCCCCTGTGCGCGATCGTGTGCTCCTGAATGGCACCGACGCCCGCGGCGGGGACCCGGCGTGCCGCCATACATGGGTGCAAGTCCGTTCGCGCGGCTGGCTGCTGAAGGCCGTCTGCGCGTGCAAGCGGGTGCAACGGTTCGCCGTGCAGGACTTCAACCGGGAGCTGGCCCTGGGGAACATGACACTCCTGCCGAGGCGGGCCTGACGTATGGCTGACGAGAATCTGACGGAACCGGCCGACCACGGGAACGCCGCCCTCGCGGCGGTTGAACGTCTCCTCGCCCAGCGGGCGCTCGAGTTCTACGAACCCTACCCGAAGCAGATGGCGTTCCACGAAGCTGGAAAATCCTTCGCAGAACGCCTACTTATGGCAGCCAACCAAGTAGGAAAAACTTTGGCAGCCGGCAGCGAGACGGCGTTCCATTTAACGGGCAAGTACCCCGACTGGTGGGACGGGCGACGCTTCGCGCGGCGCGTGATTGGCTGGACAGGCTCCCCGACCGGGCAGACATCCCGCGACACGGTCCAGCGCATTCTCCTCGGGCGCCCGGGCGAGTGGGGCACCGGGACGATCCCGAAGACGGATATCGTCGACATCAAACGCGCCGCCGGGAGTGTCCCCGACCAGGTGGAGTCGATCACCGTCAAGCATCTCTCCGGCGGCGAGTCGCTCATCGTCCTCAAGAGCTACGACCAGGGGCGCATCAGGTGGCAGGGGGAGACGATTGACTTCGTGTGGTTCGACGAGGAGCCGCCGGAGGATATCTACTCCGAGGGGAAGACGCGCACGCAGGCCTCGAAGCCGCACGGCGTCTTCGTCTACATGACCTTCACGCCGATGCTCGGCATGAGCGGCGTCGTCGTGCGATTCCTCAAAGAAAAGCCGCCCGGGACGTCCGTCACGGGGATGACAATCTACGACGCGGGGCACTACACGCCCGCGGAGCGTGAGGCGATCATCGCCGGCTATCCGGCGCACGAGCGGGACGCGCGCGCGAAGGGCATCCCGATCATGGGCTCCGGGCGCGTCTTCACGATCCCGGAGGAGTCCCTCCGGATCGAGCCGATCGCGATCCCGCCGCACTGGTATCGGTTCTGCGGGATGGACTTCGGCTGGGATCATCCCACGGCGAACGTCTGGATGGCGTGGGACAAGGACCAGGACGTCATCTACGTCTACGCAACCCACCGTCAGAAGGAGACCACCCCCGTCGTCCACGCGGCGGCCATCAAGGGAAAGGGTGCGTGGATTCCCGTCTTCTGGCCGCACGACGGGTTGCAGCACGACAAGGGCAGCGGCGTCCAGATCGCCCAGCAGTACAAGGCCCAGGGGGTCAACATGCACCGCGAACGCTCGACGCACGCGCCTAAGCCGGGTTCCCCGGAGGGGAGCGGCGGCTTCGGCGTCGAGGCGGGGATCCTGGATATGATCGACCGGATGCAGACCGGCCGGCTGAAGGTCTTCCGAACGTGCACCGAGTGGTTCGAGGAGTATCGGATGTACCACCGGAAGGACGGGCTGATCGTCAAGGAGGGGGACGATATTATGTCCGCGACGCGGATCGGGATTATGATGCGCCGCTTTGCAAAGGTGGCCCCACTCCCGCAGCGCGCGACGGCGCCGAAATTTGTAGTCACGGATCCGAGCATGGGTGTGCTAGGATAGGGCTGTATGAATACGCCCGACCAGGAACGTGCTGCGCTCGCCGAGTCCGACCGACGGGTGGCGCTCATTCGCGCGCCGAAGGTGCCGCGCGTCTGCCCTCCGCATACGTGGTTTCTGCAGACCGGATCACCGGCGGGGCTGACGGTCACGCTCCGGTGCCACGGGTCCTGTGGGCAGACGCGGGAGATCAGTCGGGAGCTATGGGAACGGGCCCTCGCCGGTGGGACAGAGCAGGCCGTAGAGACCGCCCGCGTGCATATTGAGGGGGCGCTCAGCCTGTCCACGAAACCGCGGGAGCGCGTCTGGGTCTCCTAACCGTGAAAGGAAGGTAAGCCATGTCCGTCCCAAATCCAACGTTCAATAATTCCATCGGCGAGGAGGACGGCTCGACCATTCTCCTCACCTGGGCCCTCACGACCGCGGACCATACGGGCGCGGGGATCAAGATCCCCCAGTGGGCCGATCGCACGGGTCAGTTCACCGGCACCTGGGGCGGGGCGACCGCGGCCTGGGAGGGGAGCAACGACGACAGCGTCTACGGGCCGATTCACAACGCCGCCGGGGCCGCCGCGATCACCGCGACGGCGGACGCCAACGGCGGCCCGTTCTCGACGATCGAACTGCCGCTCTATATGCGGCCGAAACTGACGAGCGTCGGTGCCGGCGCGGTCATCTCGGCGACGCTGCTCCTGCGGCGCGCGAATCCGATGCGGACATAAGGAGGGGACTATGGCGGAGAATTATAGCGAGCATGTGAGCAATCTCCGGCGACTAGCCGTCACCCTGCAGGGCGTCATTGCCGCGGCGGATGCGATGGAGAAGATTGGCTCGATCGAGAATCACATCGCGGAGGCGGAGCGGGCGCGTATTGACGCCCTCAATCGGAAGCACCGGGCGGAAGAGGAGTTCGAGAGCACGAAGAATGCACTCGCACGGAATCATGCGGCGGCGGAGAGCGTCTTGAAGGACGCAGAGGCTAAGGCCATCCAGACGCTGAAGCAGGCAGACCACGAGGCACAGACTGCAATTTCCGATGGCAAGCGCGTCGCGGAACAGGAGGCCGAGCGGATCACCAAGGAGAAGTCAATCGAACTTGACCGTCTCCTGGACGAAATCGAGCGCAAGCGCGGCGTCATCTTTCAACTCAAGACAGAGACGCAGGCCGCCCAAAAGGAACGCGATCGGGCGGAGGAGGCGCGGGCAAGCGCACAGATCTCGCTCGACGCGGTACTCGGACAGATTGCCGCCCTCCCCGGACGGCGATGAGACGTAGTCTTTTTTCCGCTATTGTAGCGGCATTCCTGATAGGATGCGCGGCCGAGACGGTCGACCCGTATCCGGCGATCCAGACCTGTGAGGTGCGTCTCACGCTCAAACTCGCGAGCCCGGACGTGGTCAACGCCTGGGTGCGCGAGACCGGGAGTGGCGCGCCCGTCCAGGCGGTCTCCGGATCGAAGACGGACGCCGGCCTGGTCTACCTCTCCTGGCCGCCGAATCCGAAGGAGCTCGGCATGAGCCGGGATCACCTCATCTACGCCGCCGGCTATGAGCTCTTCAACCTCTGCCGGATTCACATGGATCCGAAGGGCCGCTAAGTGGCGATCACCCATCCCTTCGTCTCGGGGATCGCGGACGAGGCGGACGCGACCCTCGTCCAGCCGTCGGATTGGAATGATGCCCATACGATCGACGCCGGGACGATCACGCTCGCCATGCAGGCGAGTATTGCGACGGCTTCCTTCCTCGGACGGAACACCGCATCCACCGGCGTCATTGAAGTCCTCTCCGTCTCGACTGCGAAGACCCTCCTTAACTTAACCGGGACGAACAGCGGCGATCAGACCATTACCCTGACGGGGGACGTCACCGGGTCAGGGACTGGTTCGTTCGCGGCCACCATCGCCGCGCAGGCCGTCGGAGTGGCGAAGATGACCGCCACGCAGACGGACGTCTTCTTCGGCCGCGATACGGCCGGCGCGGGTGCGGGCGAGGAGATCAGCGCCGCGTCGGCGAAGACGATCCTCTCACTCAATCTCGTCGAGAACACCGCGCTCTCCACCTGGGCCGGATCGACCGCGATCACGACATTGGGCACGATCGTCACCGGTGTCTGGAACGGGACCGCGATCGCGAACGCAAACCTAGCGAACTCGTCGGTCACGTTTAACGGGACGGCGGTTGCCCTCGGGGCGTCAGGGACGCTGACGCTCGCCTCTGCAAACTTCGCGAACCAGGGGACGACGACGACCGTCCTCCATGGAAACGCGGCCGGGAATCCGAGCTTCGGGGCAGTTGTGCTCACCAGCGATGTGTCCGGTATTCTTCCGACCGCGAACGGCGGGACAGGGATTGCCTACTTTACAGCAGCCGGGCCGACGGTCGCGCGCGTCTATACCTTCCCGGACGCGGCGGCGACGATCCTCTACAGCGGCGGTGCGCTCGGGACGCCGTCCAGCGGGACGTTGACGAGTTGTACTGGCCTCCCGGAAGCGGGCCTTACGCTAGCCGATAATACGACCGGAAACTTTACCACCCTCCTTCACGGGTTTGTTCCGAAGGGGACGAACGTCGGGAACTTCCTCAAGGACGACGGGACATGGGCAGCGGCGTCCGGCGGGGCAACTCTTGACGGCATCACCGCCGCAACAGGGGATCAGACGGGTATTTTGAGCGGTGATAATTATGTGAAGTGGAAGTGGGCAAAGACGACTAACAGCGAACAGGCGTTTGAACTTACGGAGTCGGCGGCTGCAACGAACGGCACCTCGACGTCTGGCATCCCGAATCAAGTCCTTCTGAAACTTTCCACGCTTGCTGCCTCCACGATGTCACCGTTGCAGGTTTACTCCCGCGCCGCGCATGTGTTTAGCGTGTCGCCATCGACCGCACAGATGTTGTTTGCCGATGGAACAGCAAGTGCTCCAGTATTAGCTCGTGCGGGCGATACTTTATTTGGGTTTTATTTTAGTGGCAACTCGATAAACATGGGACGGAACGGGTCACAGTGGCTTCACTTTGAACAAAATTATATTTCTGCTAACGATGGAACCACAACCGAACCCTCTATTAACAGTCTTTCGTATACCGGGTCTGGGTTCTTTTGGCCGGACGCCAATAGTGTTGGAATTATAAATAACTCCAGGGAGGTTGTTCGATTTACCGGCTATGGCGGCGGCGGCGGCGTTAGTCCGTACGCTCAATTCGTGCAGGGTATGGCGAATTCGACGGCGTATGCCATCAATATACGCAAAGCTAGAGGTACTCCTTCAGTTCCGACCGTTATCACGACGGGCGACGACCTTGCTGTCATAGGGGCCTTTGGGTATGTCGGCGCGACGGGCTACGTCGAGGCCTGCCGTCTGACGATGGACAGTACGGGGACGATTGCGAATACCGCGACGGGCGTCGGGGGGATCTTCCGCTTCTCCCAGATGATCGTCGGAACGGCCATCGCGGAAGTGCTGATGATTAAGGACCACCACGTCGTCCACGAGGGCACCTCCCCGACGATCACGGCAGGCGGGGGGACGAATCCGTCCATCCTTGGGAAGGACGAGGCGTTCGAAGTCACGATCGGCACGGGTGGGGTTGCCACGAGCGTCGAGGTAACCTTCGGGCACGCCTTTACGACGAACGCGCCAATCTGTGTCGTGATGTCCGATACCGACATTGTGCCGTTTAAGTGCGTGACCACGACGACGAAGGTAACAATTACGGCCACGCTTGCGTTCACGGCTGGTAGCATTTTGCACTGTGTTGTAAGAGGATGGGAATAAGATGGCGAAGCACGTCGTTCAGTATGACGATGCTGAGACCCCGATGAGCTCCATTACGGGGACGCCGGACGGGACGAAGTTTATGCGCGATGACTTTGTATGGAGCACCCCTCCTGGAGGGAGCAATGCCTTCCCTGTCGGGTCGGTGTTCATCGCGGTAGTCTCCACGAATCCGGCAACGTTGTTGGGGTACGGGACGTGGGTGGCGTTCGGCGCCGGGCGTGTCTTGGTTGGGTTTGACAGTGGGGATACCGACTTTGACGTGGCAGAAGAAACGGGTGGGGCCAAGACTCATACGTTGACCACGACGGAGATGCCGGCGCATACCCACAATCAGCAACGCCACGCGACCACGACAGGCGGCCTAAGTGGACTCACGACGGCTCCTGATACGTCCTCGTCCAATCCGGGCGCATTAGGGCCTGTTACGGCCAGTACGGGAGGCGGCGGAGCCCATAACAATCTCCAGCCGTACATCGTGGTCTATTTTTGGAAACGGACGGCCTAGGAGAAATTCATGGAACAATTAACTTTGACGGCGCCAATTTCTTCCCCGTCTGTCACGCTCTATAAAGTTCAACGCCTGACTTTGACTGTCTCCCCTCCGGTGATCGACTGGACGATGATCGATAACAACGGCGTCACACTCAGCGGGGCATATAACGGCGACGTGGCTGTGACGCTCTTGAATCAACTCAACACCGGCGACTGTCGGACGGTCTCCCTGCAGAGAAAGATTATCCTGCGTCTACAGGCGGACGGCTATCTCGCCGCCGGGACGGTCGAAGGGACGCCATAAATGGCAACCGCCTTTCAAGCGAACGCCTTCCAGAATAAAGGAAACGCGCCCAATAACGCCTTCCAGATTGCGGCCACGAACGTCCTCCTCTGGGTCCGTCGGGCGTGCGGCTTCCCGGGGGCGAAAGGCCGCTGATCTGACGCCGCGGTTTGTGCTATACTAAGTTTTTCAGTACCGAATCCCTCATCACAACGGAACACCGTGCCCTCCATGCGGGCACACCAACCAGGGAGATCTCCCCATGGGACAAGTCTTCTCATCGGTCAGTCAGGCTATCCGTCGAATCATTGGGCCGTTTGACCGCTGGCTCACGGATCCGACGACGAACACCGTCGTCGGGATTGCCAATCCGAACGCCGGCGGGCAGGACACGTACATCTATCCGATCCCGTTGACCCAGGCTCAGATCAACGCCCCCACGGCCGATATGCTGTCGGACGTCAGTTCGACCTATGCCCTCAATGCGGCCCCCTACACGCGCTATCGCAGCAACGGCACGGAGCTGCTGAGTATCGGCAGCGATGAGGGCGGCGGATCGTTGGGCACGCCGGATGGGATCAGCAGCGGGCTCTATGACGTCCCCGCGGGATGGTCGCTGAGCGTGGTGGGGCCCTTTACGATTACTGAGCCGGGGGAACTCTCTGTTGAGGGTACTCTGACGGTCACCTAATGCCAGGAGAGGATCAACCAGGAATGAAGGAGGAGTAAGTCATGGCGAGCACGAATGCAACCATTATCACGGCCCTGAATATCAAGGGCCAGCCGGGGTCGAGCGACGCCGGCGGGGCGATGACCATTACCGGAGGACTCGGAGCGACCACCTTCGCGGGTGGCGCCGTCGGTCTCGTCGGCGGGGCCGGTACCACGACCGGCGCCGGGGGCGCCGCGGCCGTCACGGGCGGAGCGGGCGGTAATGATGCCGTCGGCGGTGCGGTCACCATCGCGGGTGGCGCGGCCGGCGGAGGGAATCGCGCGGGCGGGGCGATCTCAATCACCACGGGCGCGGGATCAGGAACCTCCAACGCGGGGACGTTCACGATCGCGGGCGGTCTCGGCGGATCCACCTCCGGAGTCGGCGGCGCGATCAACATGACCGGCGGCGCAGGCGGATCGTCCGCCGGCGCGGGCGGAGCGGTCGTCATCGCGGGCGGCGCGGCCACGGCGAGCAATACCGCTGGTGGACTGGCCTCCCTGACGGGCGGCGCGAGCACGGGATCCGGGACGGGTGGCGTAGCCTCCCTGGTGGGCGGCGCGGGTAGCGCGGCGACCGGGGTTGGTGGCGCGGCCATCATGACAGGCGGCGCGGGGAACACGACCGGAGCGGGCGGCGCGATTACGATCACGGGCGGTGCAGGCGGCAATGATGCCGTCGGTGGGGCTGCGAGTCTTATCGGCGGCGCGGCCGGCGGCGGCAATCGCGCCGGTGGCGCGGGAGCCCTCACGGGCGGTGCGGGCGCGGGGACGGCGAATGGTGGTACGGTTGCCGTCACGGGCGGAGTCGGCGGTTCGACCTCCGGTCTCGGGGGCGCGGCCAGTCTCGTGGGCGGTGCAGGCGGAACTTCAGCGGGCGTCGGCGGTGCGGCGCTCGTGACGGGCGGCGCGGCCACGGCTGCAGCCACGGCGGGCGGCGCGGTTACGATCGCGGGCGGACTCTCGACCACGTCAGCAGCCGGCGGTGCGGTGACACTCACGGGCGGCGGCGTCGGGACAACCGGAATTGGCGGCCTGGTCAGCGTGACAGGCGGCGTGGGTGGAACCTCGGGCGCGCGGAACGGCGGCGCGGTGAGTCTCATTGGTGGCGCGACGGGAGCCGGCAGCACGGGCGTCGGCGGCGCGGTGACGATCACGGGCGGAGCCAGCACGGCCGGCGGGGCGAGCGGAGCCGGCGGCGCGGTCGCCATTACGGGCGGCGCGGCTGGGACGACTGACGCGGCCGGCGGGGCGACGAGCCTCATTGGCGGCGCGGGAGCCGGAACTGGCAACGGCGGCGCCTGCACGATCACAGGCGGACTCGGTGGCGCAACCTCCGGGGTGGGCGGTGCATTGGTAATGACGGGCGGCGCGGGTGGATCCTCGGCCGGAGCCGGTGGGGCGGTATCCCTGACGGGCGGCGCGGCCACGGCGGGCGCGACGGCCGGCGGTGCGGCCTCGCTCATCGGCGGTGCGAGCACGGGTTCGGGCACGGGCGGTGTGGTGACCATTACGGCTGGTGCGGGCAGTGCCGCGACGGGCGTTGGCGGGGCGGTGGTCGGCACGGGCGGTGCGGGGAATACAACCGGAGCCGGCGGGGCGGTGTCCTGGATCGGCGGCGCTGGCGGGAACGATGCCGTCGGCGGCGCGCTGACCCTGAAGGGCGGCGCGGCCGGTGGCGGCAATCGCGCCGGCGGGGCGACGATCATTGCAGGCGGAGCCGGGGCGGGGACGGCGGACGGTGGACTCGCCAGTGTCACGGGCGGAGCCGGTGGAGCCACATCAGGACTCGGCGGGGTAGCCTCCCTGGTGGGCGGCGTGGGCGGCACGTCGGCCGGCGCGGGCGGGGCTGCGGTGGTCACGGGTGGCGCGGCCACGGGTGCGGCTACGGCTGGCGGTGCGGTGACGATCACGGGCGGACTCTCCACGACCTCGGCCGCTGGCGGGGCCATCACGATCACGGGCGGTGGTGTCGGGACGACCGGAGTTGGCGGTCTGGTTACGATTACTGGTGGCGTGGGAGGCACCTCGGGCGCGCGGAACGGCGGCGCGGTGAGCCTCATCGGCGGCGCGGGTGGCGCGGCTGGAATAGGCGACGGTGGGATTGCAACCCTGAAAGGCGGCGCCAGCGGAACGGGCGCGACGGGCGCGGGCGGTGCGTTGGCGATCACGGGAGGCGCGGCCGCCTCGACGGACGGCGCGGGCGGAGCCATTGTGGAAGCCGGCGGAGCGGGTGCGGGCACGGGCGCGGGTGGTTTAGTGTCCTACACTGGCGGTGCGAGCGGTGCGGGCGCAACTGGAAACGGCGGCGCGGCAAGCCTCAAAGGCGGCGCGGCACTGTCAACCGCCGGAGACGGTGGGGCGGTCACGCTAACCGGGGGTGTGGGGACGACGACCGGCGCAGGTGGGGCTATTTCGATTATTTCGGGTGCGGGCGGCACGTCCGGTCTGAGCGGAGCGGTGACGCTCGCGAGTGGCGCGGGCGGGACGACCTCGGCCTCTGGCGTGCTCACCATTCGCACGGGGACGGTCACTGCTACGGGCGGTGCCGCGTCTGGAGCCATGACGATTGAAACCTCGGCCGGGGCCACAGGATCGGGCGCGGCAAACGGCGGGGCCTCGGGGGCGATTACCCTGCAGTCCCTGGCGGGCGGGACGACGGGAACGGGGACGGGCGGCGCGGGCGGCCTGGTCTCCATTCTGACCGGCGTCGGCGGTCTGACAACGGGCTCGGGAACGGCCGGAGGCGCGGGCGGTGGGCTGACGATCACCACCGGGAACGGCGGAGCGGGCTCGACGCCCACGACGGGTGGCGTGGGTGGCGCGATTGCCGTCACGGCCGGTAACGGTGGAAACGGAACCACGGGCGGCGTGGGTGCCACGATTGCCCTCGTCGCCGGGAATGCCGGGACGGGCGGGAACGTCAACGGCGGGAACATCGATCTCACGCCCGGAACGCTGACGGGCACGGCCTTGAACGGGCATGTTCGGATTGCCCCCGGAACGGCAACCCCGGCGAACGGCGTCTCGTCCGGGACAATTGCGGCGAAGACGGGGCTGCTCTTCGGCAGCACGGCCGGATTTGGGATCTACATCGGATCCAGCACGCCGTCGCTGACAGCGGCACAGGGCTCGCTGTATCTCCGGAGCGACGGATCGAGCACGAGCACGCGGGCGTACATCAATACGGACGGCGGGACCACTTGGACCGCCATCACGACCGCGGCCTAACGAGGAAGAATGGCGGGAGTCGCAGAAGTTACAGATCTCCCTGAGGAAGTCCAGGACGCGCTCCAGGATCGTCTCCATCTCAGCGAGGCAATCCTGGATACGCTGGCCCAAGTCTTGGACGAGAAGCTGACGAAGGCTATCGCCGATCGGAAGAGTAAGGGGATCGAGTCCACCTGGACGTTGGCCGAGGAGGCTTACTGCGGGATTGACGAGGCCAACCGCGGCGAGTACCACGAGGGCACGTGGATCAAGCCGCTGACGATCAACACGCCGGTGACGACAACCGCGCGGAAGGGCGAACCGGGTGACGATCCAAAGTCGACGGCCTTCGTTCGTCTGACGAGCCGCTATGTCGACGCCGGGGCGGCAAAGATCAGCGAAGTCATCCTCTCGCCGACCGACAAGTCGTTCAACATCCGGCCGCTGCCGGTGGCGGATCTCATCGAAGGGCTGACGGATACGACGCAGGTCTCTCAGGACGGGAGGCTCCTCGAACGGAATGCGAAGCCCGAGGAAATTCAGCCAGGCGAGGCGGGGCCGGCGGGTCTTCCACCCGGGCGTCCCTTACTGACGAGCGATCTCGCCGAGGATGCCATCCGGCGCCGTGGGGAGTCCGCCAGGAAGGCGGAGGAGCGGATCTACGGCTGGATGACGCGCGCCGGGTATACGCGCGAGATGCGGAAGGTCATCTTCGACGCCGCACGCCTGGGAGTGGGGATTCTCAAGGGGCCCTTCCCGGAGAAGATCCGGGTCATGGCGATGAAGAAAAACGAGACCGACGGATCCGTCGGTCTGGTCATCGAGGAGAAGATCATCCCCGTCTGCCGGTGGGTGAACCCCTGGTTTATTTACCCCGATCGGGCCTGCGGGGAGGATCTCCATAATGCGGACTATATCTTCGAGCGGGACGGCCTCTCGCCGAAGCAAGTCCGAAAATTAAAAGGTCTCCCGGGGTATATTGATCGGGAGATCGATACGATTCTCGAGGCCGGCCCGGAGAAGGCACGCGTCGACTCGACGGCGCCGAACGAGAAGAAGAACGAGGACCAGTTCGAAGTCTGGTACTTCACGGGGCGGATTCCCCGCGCGGCCCTCGAGGCGGCGAATCCCAACGCGGCGGCACCTATCCCGGCGGACCGGAAGTTCGTCGACGCGATCGTGACAATGATCAACGGCCGGCCCATTAAGGTTGTCCTGCAGACGCTCGATTCGGGCGAGGGGATTTATCATTCCGTTCCCTGGATGCGGCGGACGGGATACTGGGCCGGGATTGGGATCGCGGAACAGGTCCAGATGCCCCAGCGGATGATCAACGCCGCCACGCGGGCGATGCTGAATAACGCAGGGATCTCCGGCGGCCCGCAGATCGTCATCGATCAGGGGGCCATTAAGCCGGTCAACGGGCAGTGGTTCCTGACGTCGAACAAGCTCTGGTATAAGTCGACGGAGGGCACGACGGACGACGTCAATAAGGCCTTCCAGACGTACGACATTCCGAACGTCGTCGACGAGTTTATGAAGATCGTCAACTACGCCCTCCGGCTGGCGGAGGAGTCAACGAGCATCCCGCTGATCACCCAGGGCCAGTCGGGGAGTACGACCCCGGAGACCTACGGCGCGACGCAGCTCCAGAATAATAACGCGAACCAGTTGCTGCGGAATATCGGCTACTCGTTCGACGACCATATTACGGAGCCGTTGATTCATCGGTATTACGAGTGGCTCCTGTTGGACCCGGACGTGCCGGACGACGAGAAGGCGGAATTCGAGATCAACGCCCACGGCTCGAGCGCGATGGTCGAGCGGGCGATCCAGGATCAGACGATCACGCAGATGCTCCCGAGCTTGCTTGCGAACGCGGGCGCGTTCGGGATTAACTCGAAGCGGCTCTTTACCCAACTGTGGAAGATGCGCCATCTCGATCCGGCGGAGGTGCAGAATACGCCCGAGGAGCAGCAGAAGATCGACAGCCAACCGGCGCCCCCGCCCCCGGCTGTCCAGGTGGCGATGATCAAGGCCCAGACGGCGGAGAAGGCACTCCAGGCGCAGCAGACGCGGGACCAGTCTGAGGACGTCCTGACTCGAGAGATTGCCCAGCTCGACGCGCAAATCAAGGTCGAGATCGAGACAATTCGTTCGCGGACACAGGAATTGAAGAGCAAACTCGATACGGATCGGGATACGGTCTACGTCGAGGCGGAGACGAAGAAGGTCCAGGCGACGTTCGCGCAGAAGATGGAGGAGTTCCGACTCAAGAAGGAACTTGCCATTATGCAGTACGCGAACGAGCACCAGGTGACGATCGAGACGGTGAAGGCCAAGCTGGCTGAGACGGCGATGAAACTCAAGGTCGAGAAGGAACTCAACGCGGCCGCGATGGCGGCGGATCTGCATAAGCATCACACGCCGTCGGCTGATAAGCCGCCGGTGCAAGTCGCCGGGAAGGCGCCTGATGGGAGGGCGTTCGCGCAAGCATGATTGACTTTAACGCTGGCGATAAGCACTCCACAACATGGAAAAAGTTGAAGAACCACCTGAAGGATTTAATTGATTCGCGCACGAGCGAGCTCAAGCAAAATAAAACCGCGAGCGAGACCGATCAACTGCGCGGACGTATTCGTGAGCTCGAAGCATTAATAAAAATCGAGGAGGACCAGATTGTCGAAGATTCACCGCTGCCTATCCGGTAACGGATATACAGCATCAGCACTCCCTCACGTTCGCACGCCGGGGAGAGGAAGGATCAGGACCCTATGAGCACCGCCACAACGGAAGAGGTAATCGTCCCCACGACGGACGAGCCGGAGGTCGTCTTCACGCCCGAAGAGCAGGCAGCCTTTGCCGCCGGTTTTGAAGGGAAGAAGACCGATCCGGCGGACGAGGTGAAGACCGCGGACGAGCCCGAGGTGAGGACGGAACCTGTCAAGGAGCCGGTCGTCGAGCCGAAGATCGTCCAGTTGACGGAGGAGAAGTACCAGGAACTCCTCGCGCAGGCGGGGACAATCAGCGAGGTGAAGACCGCCCTTGAGCAGCTCAAGGGGAAGACCTTCGGCACCATCGGGGGTCTGGAACGGACACTCACCGAACTGAAGTCCGCCATCTCGTCCGGGAAGCCGGTTGAACTGGCGGCGGAGGATCTCGCGGAATTACGCGAGGTCTATCCGGAGATGACGGCCGAGCTCGAGAAGGGACTCGGACGGATTCTTGGGAAAGTCAAGGGCGGATCGGCCCCGCTGGATGCGGCGGCACTGGAGCCGATGGTTAAGCCCCTCATTGAGACGGCGGTCCAGACTGCGAAGGAGGAAGTGCGCCGCGAGTCGGCTCTCGAGAGACTCGCGGAGCGCCATCCGAAGTGGTCTGAGATGGTCGGCCTGGAGGGGAGTGCGACGCCCTTCCGGACGTGGCTGAAGGGAACGAAAACGCCCGAGCAACAGGCGGCGATCATGGACACCTGGAATCCCAAACAGGCTGGGGACGTGATCGACGAGTTTCTCGAGCATCAAAAGAAAACCACCGTGCCTCCGAAGAAGCCGGACACGGAAGGTCGGCGATCGCGCATGGAACAGGGCGTCCAGCCACGAGGCAGTGCCCCTCCTGTGCCGAAGACGCCGACCGTTGACGACGCGTTCAACGAGGGCTTTAAGACAGGCCGCTTGTGAACGGATAAAGGAGATTCGCAATGGCAACGGGAACACAGACGTATGGGCTCAGCACCCAGCGTATCGGAAAGTACAAGGGCGAGATTCTGTCGCACGCGGTTCCGGTGGAGATCCTCGGACGCGAAGGCCGGCAGATTCGGATGCCGAAGAACAACAGCGACACGTACGTCGCACGGCGCTTTCTGCCCTACGGGGCGGCGTCGACGAACTCCTCGACCATCAACCGCTTCTTCACGGACGGCACGGGTGATCGTGGGAACGTGATCGTGCAGGCGCATCAGACGCAGGAAGGGATCACGAACGCGCCCGAGACAATCACGCCGATGGACGTGACGGTCGTGATCGTGCAGTATTCCTGTCTGTACGCCTTCACGGACAAGACCTTTGACCTCTACGAGGACGACATCCCCAAGGAGATGATCAAGCAGGTGGGCGAGCGCGTGACGCTGGTCAACGAGCTGATCGTCTACGGGGTGTTGAAGGCCTGCACGAACGCCTACTACGGCGGGACGGGCACGACGATCGCGACGGTCAACGGCGGGCTGACGCTGGGGTTGCTGCGGAAGATCACCAAGGGTCTCCAGGCGAACCACGCCAAGCCGGTCAACAAGATGCTCGGCGCGGGCGGGAACTACGGCACGGACGCCGTGGAGCAGGGCTACACGATCTACTGCCATACGGATCTGGAGCCGGACATTCGGGATCTCCCGGGGTTCACGCCGACGGTGAAGTACGCCAGCGGCAAGCCGATGAGCGAGTACGAGGTCGGGAAGGTGGAGCGGATGCGCTTCGTGACCTCGCCCGATTTGCCGTCCTTCCAGGACGGGGGTGCGGCCATCGGGAGCACCAATCTGTACACGACGACTGGAACGTCCTTGGACGTGTACCCCTTCATCGTCGTGGCGCAGGACGCCTGGAGTCAGATCGCGGTCCGTGGGATGGAGTCCCTGGATCCGACCTACCTGGCCCCGGGGCAGAAGAGCAAGTCCGATCCGCATGGACAGCGCGGGTACGCCGGCACCATCTGGTGGAAGGCGGCACTCGTGGAGAACCACGGCTGGATGGCGGTGGGCCACGTTGGCGCCAAGAACCTGTCGTAATCAACGGTCTGACGAAAGGAGGACCGGCACATGGGTATGACAGACACAGTCAGGAAATGGTGTTCCGTCTTTGGGGACAACCGGGAACGGGAATCCTTGCGGAACGTCCTCGAGGCGATGGCCGATCGGCTGTCGAACCAGAGTCTCGGATCGGCCGCATTGGCGATCAAAGCCGGCGGGAGTGCGCTGGCGAAAACGGGCGCGTCGGATTACTACGCGTGCGTGAACGGTACGATCGTGAAGATTACCGCCGCGACGGATATGCCGGCGTTGGTGGGGACGATCACGGCCGCGTCGTTCAACGTCTTCTGTTTCTTCATCGACTCCGCCGGGACGGTGACGGTGGCACGGGGAACGGAAGCCACGACGATCGGTGCGGTCAAGTGGCCGCCGTTTCCGGCCAATAAGACGTTCATCGGGCATCTCCTGGTGACGCACTCGTCCACATTCACAGGCGGAACGACGCCGCTGGACACAGCGACGACCGTCTACAGCAACTGCGTGGGGGCCTTTGACCCCAGTATCCTGCCGTCGTAACGGCAGGGGAGAAGGAGAGGACACAACATGGATACCATCAGGGCAGATAACTTCTGCACCACGTCAGGGTTGCTGACGGCCACGGGCGCGGAGACGGTGCATGATACGACCGTCACGATTGGGTTCTGTGTGGCAGGCAAGGCACTCACGAAGACGGCCATCACGGACGGGGCGACGCCGACCACGGACTACAACACGAGCGCGGCGTTTCCGGCGGTCGTGGGCGGAGGCAGTGTGGCGGGGGCGTATGGCAACGGCTGCATCGTCGTGTGGGCGTTGAACGCCTCCGGGACGGTGAAGTGCATGCAGGGCGCTCAGAAGGCGCTGGACGTGGACGGGAACTTCATCAACGCGCCGCAGTTCCCGGCCGTGCCTGACGATGTGACGCCGTTTGCGTATCAGGTGCTGAAGGCGAAGAACACCGCCTCGGCGACGACCGTCATCTTCGGGACGGCTAACTGGAACGCGACGGGGTTCACGAACGTCATCGTGAACGTGTTCACGCTGCCGAAGCGGCCGCAGGTCGCCTAAGGCAGTTCATCGGAGAATGGGGCGTGCCGTAATCACGCGGCACGCCCCGGACTCATCAGGACGAAGGGAGACGTATGAGTACAGGAGCGACAATGACCGCGCCGGTTCGCCGGATGACGAAACAGGAACGCGACTCGCGGGAGCACAGCCCCGCACAGCCTCAGATTTTGCGCCCGGACCAGTCCAATCGCACCGAGACAATTCTGCCGATGGCTCGTCCGTTGATGAAGGACGAGGCCGACGCCTTGGCGTTCAACGAAGAGGTCCTGCGGATTCTCATTCACCGCTCGGACGACGAAGACCTGGCGTCGAATGTGACGGACTTTATTGCCGTCAACGGGATCAAGGCCGAGGTGATCATGCACAACGGCCAGTGGCTCGCGTTGGGCTACCTGCCGAAGGGCATTCCGATCTACACCAAGCGCAAGTACGTGGAGCAGCTCGCGCGCGCCAAGATGGACAAGATCAAGACGCGCGTCGAGGACATCACGGACAGTGCGGGTGCCGGCGGAAAAGAGAACCACGTCGATCGGTTTACGAAGGCGGTCTCGGCATTCTCGGTGCTCGAGGACAAGAATCCCAAGGGTGGCGAGTGGCTCTCGCGCCTGCTCATGCAGCGTTGGTAAGTCATGTCCGTCATCTACCCCGAGACGTTTCTCGACCTCGTGAAGCGCACCTTCAAGGAGTGCCGCTGCTCCGGGGATGCGCCCACGACGGTCGTCGGGGTGACGGGGGAGGCTGAACGGATCACGAACTGGGTCTCCGGCGCCTGGCTGTCGATCCAGCAGATCCATGAGGACTGGCAATTCCTCGAGTCGTCCTTCTCCTTCACGACGACCGCCGGCCAGGCTGCCTATACTCCCGTCCAGGCGGGCATCACGGCGGGGACGTTCGGCCTTTGGAAGACGTGGGACGATCTCCCGCGGAATTACCTCACCGCGACGGGGACGGGCGACGAGTTCGAGATGGAGGAGGTCAACTGGGAGGCCTGGCGCGTCCTGTACGACTTCGGACCCCTCAAGGATATCCGCACCCGCCCGGTGAAGTTTGCCATCAGCCCGGCGAAGAGTTTCGTCCTCGGTCCCTATCCCCTGGTCGGCTATACGGTCACGGGGAAGTATTTCACGGCCCCCGTCTCGCTCGACGAGGACGCGGACGTCCCCACCATGCCGCGGCAGTATCTCATGGCGATCGTCGGCGGAGCGATGATGGAATACGCCGCCGATAAGGCCGCCTCGGAGGTCTACCAGCGCGGCAAGCAGTGGTACGACCAGTATATCGGACGGATGGAACTCGCGCGTCTTCCGAAGATGCAATCCGGCGGGGCGCTCTGCTAATGAAATCCAAGACCCTCTTCCCGTCTCGCTACCGCTCCAGCACGAAAGTGATGGGGATGCCGGCGACGAAGTACGACACGATCCACTGCATCGGCGGGCTGGATCAGATTACCCCGACCCTGTCACTGAATCCGGGAGCCGTCCGAGACGGGCGCAATTTCGAATGCGCGCCGACGCTGAACCTCCAGAAGCAACCGACGGGCGGGTACACGCGCACCGCCGGATATGAACGCTATAGCGGGAAGGCGAAGCCGTCGGACGCGTCCTACCAGGTCATTCAAGTGAGCAGTTTCACGAACGTTCCCAGTGTCGGCCAGACGTTGACAGGATTCACGTCCGCTGCAACGGGGCAGATTATTGCCCTCGTCCAGGCGTCGAACTACGTCGTCCTGACGCTCGTCACGGG
>ERZ1292625.2170-Hain-H41-01um-R1-2170-length-19173-cov-23_pt1 | contig 19173 bp, 18 predicted proteins | sample MGYA00564400_ERZ1292625 | MGnify/ENA primary metagenome ERZ1292625 (study PRJEB36523, sample SAMEA6512639) | groundwater metagenome | collected 2019-01-08 | study: AquaDiva: Metagenomics assemblies of 32 groundwater samples
TTGAAACTTGAGCAAAATCATTTTGCACTTGACAGGGGGATTATAGGATGTCCCCAATGCATCCCCAATGCAATGCCAGCGTTCGCGTCATCTCGGCGTGAACACATCGAGCATTAATCGGGCGCTGGCACGGGTGACCGAGGTTGCCGGTAAAAGATGAAAGCATCCTGAGAACCAACGTTCCCGAGTCGTCCCCAAGATAGCTTTTTTCGCTTGACGGTGCCCTTTAAATGGGTGACCCTAAAGGGCTCTAAAGGGCTTGTTTTTTTAGTTACCTCATTTTATAGGCCACAGATTCGCCGGACGAGGCGAAAAACCATAAAATCACAACGGCCGGAGCTTCCGCAGGACGAACTTCCTCATCTCCTCGGCGAAGAACAGGGCGAGGGCAAAGGGGACGAACAGCATCCATACGGAGAAGGGAAGGGGAGCAGTCGAGAATATCCTGTTGCCCAGGGGGTGGTAGACGATGAAGAGCTGGAGCAGCAGCTCCACGGCAATCCCCGCAAAGATCAGCCGGTTCGAGAACCACCCGAGAGAGAAGGCCGATTCCCGCAGGGACCGGCAGGCGAAGACGTTCGCGATCTGCGTCACGATGATGGCGGTGAGGCAGGCGGTCGTTGCCTGCACATAGAGGGGATTGTCCGCGGCGAGCGTCCGGCCCCAGTGCCATCCGCCTGAATACAATACATAAAAGAACCCGAAGAGCGCTGCCGCGGCCTCGATAGGGCCGAGGAAAAGGTAGGCCCTCGTGAAGAGCGGCATGTTGAGGAGATGCTCCTTCGGACTTCGGGGCGGCGCTTTCATGACATCGGGCGACGGCTTTTCCGCACCCAGGGCGAGCGCCGGGAGCATGTCCGTGCCTAGGTCCACGGCCAGGATCTGCATGATCGTGAGGGGAAGGGGTATCCTGAACAGCACGGAGGCGAGGTAGGGTACGATCTCCGGAATGTTCGACGAGAAAATGTAGCTGATAAACTTCCTGATATTTGCGAAGACGGCCCTGCCTTCCTCGACGGCGTTCACGATGGTGGCAAAATTGTCGTCAAGGAGTATCATGTCCGCCGCCTCTTTGGCCACGTCCGTTCCGGCCACGCCCATGGCAATGCCGATGTCGGCCCGCTTGAGCGCCGGCGCGTCGTTCACCCCGTCTCCCGTGACGGCCACGCGCTCGCCCTCTCCCTTCAGGATGTTCACGACCCGGAGCTTGTGCTTCGGCGTCATGCGCGTGAAGAGGACCTCCGGCTTCGCGAGCATCGCGCGCAGTTCCCGGTCGGACATGTTCAGAAAATCACCGCCCTCCACGACGGCGGGCTCTCCAACCACGAGCCCGATCTCGCGCGCTATGGCAACGGCGGTCCGTGACGCGTCGCCGGTGATCATGATGATCCGTATCCCCGCCTCCCTGCATTTTGTGATGGCGCCGGCCACCTCGGGCCTCGGCGGGTCTTCGAGCCCGATGAGTCCTGTAAAGACCATCTCTCGCTCCGCATCTTCCTTGCTTGCGATCCGCTCTTCGGGCCCCACGTCCCGGTACGCGAAGGCGAGCACGCGCAGCCCCTGGTCCATGAAGGAATGGTAGAGGGAGGTCGCTTCTTCTTTCAGGGATTCATCGAACGGTATTTGTTTTCCATCCTTCAAACACCGGGCGCAGACGGACAGCACGCTCTCAGGAGCGCCTTTTGTCATGACGGCCGCGGCGCCGTCAACGGCGTTTACCGTGCTCATCCTCTTTCGTTCCGCGTCAAAGGGGAATTCCCGCACCCGGATGGCCGAACTTTTCCCCAGAGCCTCGAATGCCGCCCGGTAGAGGGCGACTTCGGTGGGCTCTCCCCGGAGTTCTCCATTTACTTCTTTGGTGTTGTTGCAGAGCAGGGCAACGGTAAAGAGTTGACGGACGTCTGCTGCCGTGCCGTTGTCGAGAACGCCGGTTTTCCGCACGGCCATCCTGTTCAGGGTGAGCGTGCCCGTCTTGTCCGTGCAGATGACGGAGACGGAGCCCAGGGTCTCGACGGAGGTAAGCGTCTTTATGAGCGCGTTTCTTTTTGCCATGCGCTGGCTCCCCATGGCAAGCGCGAGGGTCACCGTGGGAAGCAGCCCCTCGGGCACGTTCGCCACGATGATGCCCACGGCAAAAAGAAAGTTGTCCCAGAAGGTCCTGCCGATCAAAAAACCGATGACGAAGAACACCAGACCCATCACGGTTGCAATGGCCGCGACTATCCGCGTTATTTTTACGATCTCCTTCTGAAGGGGGCTCAAGCCGGGAGTGACGGCGCCCGTGAGGCCGGCGATCCGTCCGAACTCGGTCCGCATGCCGGTGGCAAAGGCCACACCCCGGCCCGAGCCGCTCACCACGGTGGTCCCGGCAAAGGCGATGTTCGGACTCCGCAGGGGATCGCCGGAAAAGGGGCCGGCGCTTCTGACCACTGGTTCCGACTCGCCGGTCAGGGCCGCGTTGTTCACCATGAGCTCGTTTGTGCCGATGATCCGGAGGTCCGCAGGGACCTTGTCGCCCTCGGCAAGGAGCACAATGTCCCCGGGGACCGTTTCGTCCGCCGCGATATCTGCCTCGCTTCCCTCCCGGACGACCTTGACGCGGAAGGGGAGCAGTCTCTTCATCGCTTCCAGCGCCCGCTCCGCCCGGTACTCCTGGACAAAGGTGAAGACGGCGTTGATGAAGATGACGGCGGTAACGGCCAGCCCGAGGGCGAGCATGCCTTCGCCGGGATGGAGGTATTCCGACACGAAAGAGAGCGCGGCGGCGATCCAGAGCAGGACGGCGAGGAAATGGGTGAACTGGCCGATGAATTTCCGGATCAACGGCTTCTCTCTTACTTCCTCGATCCGGTTCGGCCCGAACTCCGCACGTCTCCTGTGCGCCTCATCCCGGGTGAGACCCCGTTCGGACGTAACAAGGGTGCGGAAGACCTCATGTTCCGGCAGGCTATGTATCTTCATGTCCGGGCTTCAGGATAATGAGATTGCAGGGGGTTTCGCGCAGCACGCGCTCCACGGGATTTCCGCGAAAGAGGGAACTCACGAGGCTCCGCGTGCTCGCGCCCATGATAATGAGGTCCGACCGCCGCACCGCGGCCTCGATGGTGATGCTCCGCCCTTCAGCCCCCGTCGTGTGCCCCTTTTCGTGCGCCACGCCGCGCCGGTCGAGGAGATTGATGAACAGGGAGATGTCGGCCGGGATCTTTTTCTCCCATTCCACCGGCGTTAGAGGCACTTCGCCGTGGAAGAATTTCTTTATGGGCTTCGTCGTATGGAACAGGTATACCGAGGCGTCGAAGGCCCGGGCGAGCATGGCCGTGAAATAAGCGCGCTCGGGGATATGCGTAAGGCGCGCCTTGAGGGGGACGAAAATTTCCTTCGGGTGGATCCTGCCCAGGTGCACCACCCGCACAAGCGCCACCGCGCAGGGAAGGCTGACCGACAGCTTCCGCGCCGTCGTACCGGCGTAGAACCGCTTTTGGACGTCCTCTCTGCGCGTGGCCGCGAAGACGAGGTCGATGCCCCCCATCCGGACGATCTCCCCTATCTTTCTTGCGGGATCGCCCTTGCTGAACAGGCACTCAGCCTCTATGCCCGTCTCCTGCGCCCGGAGCGCAAGCCGCCTGGCAGCGGCTTTGGCGAGCTCAAAACGGTTGTCGGGAAGATCCGGTTCCGCGACGGAGCACAGATAGAGCCTGGCCCCGGCAGCGCCGGCGAGGTGCATGGCATAACGCGCCGAGACCTCGGAGTTTACCTGCTCGTTGACCGCGGCCAGGATCTTTTTGTACATACTTAAAGATAGCACCGAAGCAGGGAAAAATCAAAGGGCCCCCCCCGGGGACGCCATGATGATGATCCGCAGCGCAGCTTTTGTTCAAGGCCCTCCCGGCTTGATTTTTTTGCTCTCTGTGCTATTCTTTTTACAGATCGCCGCTCCATGGAGAGGGGAAGGTGGGCATAATCCTTTTGTATGTCGGGAGGACACGGCTTGACTTTTGTTGGACGCCGTTATATAGTAAGCAATTACTTACATTATGACGAAAGCATCGGAAACCAAGGAAAAGCTGATCAATGCCGCCCTGAAGCTGATCTCGCAGAAAGGGTACCTCGGCACGACCACGCGGGAGATCGCCCGGACAGCGGGCGTTACCGAGCTTACCCTCTTTCGCCGTTTCGGCTCAAAACAGCGGCTGTTCGAAGAGCTCCTGGCCCGGCACATGTTCCTTCCGGCGCTCCGGGAGCTCCTGCCGGGCCTGGGGTCCCTTTCCTACGAGGAGGCGCTCCGGACCGTTGCGACCCGGTTCCTGCTGAGCCTCAAGGAGCGAAAGCCCATGGTCAAGATCACCCACTCCGAGATCAACCTCTACCCGGAAAAAATCAGGAAGGTCTATCTCCAGTTCATCGACGGGACCACAGTCGACCTCGCGCGTTATTTCCAGGCCCTCCAGAAAAAGGGCCTGCTCAGGGGATTTGCTCCCGAGCTGGCGGCCCGGGCGTTCATGGGAATGCTGTTCTCCTATTTCCGGACCGAAGAGATCATGAAGGGGGCCGCGATAACGAAAAAGATGATGGAGCGGGACGTGGGCCAGTTCGTGGATATTTTCATTCACGGGACGCTCAGGAATGGAAGCTGACACCTATTATCCGGAGAGACCTATGGGGAAGCCCTGTACAGGCGATATCTTATCCAACCTCCTGCTGGCGCTGTTCATTTCGGCCTTTGTCGTCGCGCCGGTCCGTCTTGTTGCCGAGGAAGCCTTGCCCGCGGGCCGGAACGCCACGGCGCCCGACGGCGTCAAGGGGGCGGACAGCGCCGGCGGTATCGAGATGAAGGGGGGGGAGACCCTCTCCCTGGACCGATGCATCGAGATCGCCCTCAGGAAAAGCCCGACTATCCTCGCGGCGTACCACGCGGTGAATGCCGGCCAAAGCCGGGTGGGCCAGGCACGGTCGGGGTACTATCCCCAGATCGCCGCCTCAGCGGACTACAGCAAGTATTCCCTGTCGACCGACCCGACGAACGCCGCCCTCGACCAATATGCCGCCACGGCCACCCTTACCCAGAATATCTTCGATTTCGGCAAGACCTGGACCCAGGTGACGATCCAGCAGCGGAACCTCGACGCGTCCCGGGAAGACCTCCGGAACACCACCAGCCAGATCGTCCTCAACGTCAAGCGCGCGTATTACGGACTCCTCCAGGCCGGGAAAAACCGCGATGTGTTCAAGGAAACGGTGGCGCAGTTCGAGCAGCATCTCAATCAGGCCAAAGGTTTCTTCGAGCTCGGCGTCAAATCCAAATTCGACGTGACCAAGGCGGAGGTGGACCTGAGCAATGCGAAGCTCTCCCTCATCCGCGCGGAGAACGCCCTCAGGATCGCGCGGGTCATCTTGAACAATGCCATGGGAACGCCCGACGCTTCGGCGTATACCATCGAAGACACGCTCTCGTTCCGGAAAAATCCCATTACGTTTGAGGAGGCGAAGCAGAGGGCGTACGCCAACCGGCCGGACCTCAAATCCGCCCTGTCGAGGCGGGAGGCGGCCGAAGAGTCCATCTCGCTCGCCCGCAAGGAATACTTTCCCGTGCTGTCGGGCAATGCCAAGTATGCCCGCGTCGGCGAGACCTATCCTCCCGAGCAGAGCGGGTGGAGCGCCGGCGTGACATTCACCTTCCCGCTCTTCAGCGGGTTCCTGACGAACCATAAGGTCCGCGAAGCGAAGGAAAATCTGAATATCCTGAAAGCCAACGAAGAAGCCCTCAGGCAGGACATCCTCCTCGACGTACAGCAGGCATACCTGAACCAGCAGGAGGCGGAGGAACGGGTGTCCGTGGCAGAACTCACCGTAAAACAGGCGGAAGAGAATTTTGAGATCGCCAAGGGCCGGTATGAAGCCGGGGTGGGGAGCCCCATAGAGGAGACCGACGCCCTCGTGGCCCTGAACAACGCAAAGACGAACCTCATTGCGGCGCTTTCGGATTACAAGATCGCCGAGGCAGCGCTCGCGAAAGCAATGGGAGAATAGGAACAGCACATGCGGAATGGGAAATGCGGAGTGCGGAATGAACAGCAAAGGCAAGGGGCCTTGATGTCCTCTTTTTTTGCCGCTTGTACGATCCTGGCGATGGGGCTTCCGTTCCTGCCAGCCTGCTCAAACGGCAAGCAGCCGCCTCGCAGCGTGCCGGTGATCGCCGAGACCGCGGACCAGAAGGACGTGCCGCTCCAGATCAAGGCCATCGGGAACGTGGAGGCGTACAATACGGTCTCCATCAAGTCCCAGGTGAGCGGTGAGATCGCGGACGTTCTTTTCAGGGAAGGACAGGACGTGAAGAAGGGCGCCCGTCTCTTCAAGATCGACCCGCGGCCCTTTGAGGCGACGCTCCGGCAGGCGGAGGCCGCCCTTGCCCGTGACCGGGCCCAGGCGAAGAACGCCCAGGAAAATGCAAAACGCTATGCCGCCCTTGCGGAAAAGGGGTTTGTCTCCCGCCAGGAATACGACAGCGCGCGGACCAATGCCGACGCCCTCGACGCCGTGGTGAAGGCGGACGAGGCTGCGGCGGAGAACGCCCGGCTCCAACTGGAATATACCGCCATCAATTCCCCCATCGACGGACGGACCGGCGCCATTGCGGTGCAAAAGGGCAATATCGTAAAGGCCAACGACACCCCGGCGCTGGTGACCATCAACCAGATCACGCCGATCTATGTCACGTTCTCGGTCCCGGAGCAGGAACTTTCGAACATTAAGAAACACCGCGCACGGGGAGAGCTGCGCGTGGAAGCAAGCATCCCCCAAAACGGCCCCAAGCCGGCCGCAGGCGCCCTGACGTTCATCGACAACAAGGTGAACACGGCGACGGGGACCATCCTGCTCAAGGCGACCTTCTTGAACCTTGACCGTTCTCTGTGGCCGGGTCAGTTCGTGGATGTCATCCTCACGCTGAGCACGGAACGGGACCGCGTCGTGGTCCCGTCGCAGGCCGTGCAGACAGGACAGCAGGGCCAGTACGTCTATGTGATCAAAGAGGACATGACCGCCGAGCTCCGCCTCGTGACGCCGGGAAGGACGTACGAGAACTGGACCCTCATCGACAAGGGTGTTGCGGCCGGGGAGAAGGTCGTGACCGACGGACAGCTCCGGCTCGTGCCGGGCGCCAAGGTCGAGATCAAGAGCGCCAGGCCGGAAGAAGGCAAAGAAGATAAAGGGAACCATGGAGGCACGGAGAAACAGAGAGAGCCAGCAGCCAACTCCAAAGTACCAGCGGCAAAATGAGTTTTCATCCAAATCTTTTTAGAAATTCTTTTTTTCAGTGCCTCCGTGTCTCCGTGGCGAGCAGGCTGTAATAGACGATCATGAATATTTCCGAACTCTCCATACGCCGTCCGGTCATGACCACCCTGGTCATGCTCTCGATCCTGTTCATGGGCATCGCCGGGTACCGGCTGCTGCCGGTCTCGGACCTGCCGAACGTGGACTTTCCCACGATCCAGGTGAGCGCGAACGTGCCGGGAGCATCTCCCGAGACCATGGCCTCGGCAGTGGCCACGCCGCTGGAGAAGCAGTTCTCGACCATCGCGGGCATCGATTCGATGACCTCCACGAACACCCAGGGGAATACCCGCATCACGATCGTATTCGACCTCAGCAGGGACATCGACGCCGCGGCCCAGGACGTCCAGTCGGCCATTGCGTCCGCAGCGCGCCAGCTGCCGGAGGACATGCCGAGCCCCCCGTCCTTCCGCAAGGTGAACCCGGCGGACCAGCCCGTGCTCTACCTCGCCCTCAGCTCTCCCACGCTTCCGCTCTCGACCGTGGACGATTACGCCCAGACGATCATTTCCCAGCGCATCTCCATGGTGAGCGGCGTCGCCCAGGTGCAGGTCTTCGGGTCGCAGAAATACGCCGTGCGCGTTCAACTCAATCCACGGGCCCTGGCAAGCAGGGGGATCGGGATCGACGAAGTGGCCAACGCGGTCGCGCTGGCGAACGTGAACCTTCCGACCGGCACGCTTGAGGGCGCGAGCCAGGCGTTCACCATACAGTCGACCGGCCAGCTGCTGGACGCCAAGGCATACCGTCCCGTCATCGTGGCATACCGCGGCGGCGCGCCCGTTCGGCTCCAGGAGCTGGGCAGCGTGATCGACAGCGTCGAGAACAACAAGGTCGCGAGCTGGTTCAAGGACACCCGGGCCATCGTGCTCGCCATCCAGCGCCAGCCCGGAACGAACACGGTCGAGGTCGTGGATTCCATCAAGAAGCTCATTCCCACGTTCCGTGAGCAGATGCCCGCTTCGGTGAACCTCGAGGTCCTGTTCGACCGTTCGGAATCCATTCGTAATTCCGTGCATGATGTGCAGTTCACCCTGGTCCTGACGGTCTGCCTCGTCGTGCTCGTGATCTTCCTGTTCCTCCGGAACCTTTCGGCGACGATCATCCCGAGTCTGGCGCTTCCCATGTCCATTGTCGGGACCTTTGCCGTCATGTATGTCCTCGACTTCAGCATGGACAACATGTCCCTCCTCGCGCTCACGCTGTCCGTCGGGTTCGTGGTGGACGACGCCATCGTGATGCTCGAGAACATCATCCGGCACATGGAGATGGGCGAGACCGTCATGGAGGCCGCGCTCAAAGGGTCCCGGGAGATCGGGTTCACCATCCTGTCCATGACCATCTCGCTCGTGGCGGTCTTCATCCCCGTGTTCTTCATGGGCGGCATCATGGGAAGGCTCCTGCACGAATTCGCGGTCACCATCGGCATGTCGATCCTGATCTCCGGTTTTGTCGCCCTGACGCTCATTCCCATGCTGACGAGCCGTTTCGTGCGGCCTCACGGAAAGGAACAGCACGGCAAACTATACAAGGCGTCGGAGCGCTTCTTCGCCGACATGCTGCATTTTTACGAGCGGACCCTGACCTCCGTGCTCCGGCACCGTCCGGCCACCATGCTCGCGTCCGGGGTCGTTCTTCTTGCCACCGGGTTCCTGTTCTGGTATATGCCGCAGGGATTTTTGCCGAGCGAGGACACGGGACAGCTGGCCATTGTCACGGAAACGGCGCAGGGAACCTCGTTTGAATCCATGAAGCAGCACCAGCAGGCCGTGGCCACCGTCGTGCTCAAGGACCCGAACGTGGATGCCTTTATGTCGAGCGCAGGCACAGGCGGCGCCAGTTCATCGGGAAATCAGGGCAGGCTGTTCATCCGGCTGAAGCCGCGGTCCGAGCGAAAACTGCACGTGGACCAGGTGATCCAGCAACTCAGGCCCAAGCTCGCCCAGGTCCCCGGGATCCTGGCGTTTCCGCAGAACCCGCCTCCGGTACGCCTGGGCGGGACCATTACGAAAAGTCTCTACCAGATCACGCTCCAGAGCCCCGATATCAACGAGCTTTACGAGAATGCCCCCCGGCTTGAGGCGAAGCTGCACGACCTACCGATGCTGCAGGACGTGACGAGCGATCTGCAGATCAAGAACCCCCAGGTGAATGTTGAGATCGACCGAAACAAGGCATCGGCCCTCGGCATTTCCGCCACGCAGCTGCAGACAGCGCTCCAGGCAGCGTATAGTCAGCAGCAGATAACGACCATTTACGCCCCGAACAACCAGTACCGCGTCCTCATGGAGCTGGAGCCGGAGTACCAGCAGGACCCGGCCTCGCTCTCCCTGCTGTATATCCGTTCGTCGGACAACCAGCTTGTTCCGCTCCGGACGGTGTCAATGCTTTCCCAGAGCATGGGTCCCCTGTCCGTCAACCACCTGGGCCAGCTGCCGGCGGTCACGCTCTCGTTCAACACCCGGCCGGGTGTGTCCCTGGGGACCGCCATGGATGCCGTGAACAAGGCAGCCCGGGACACGCTTCCGGCGTCGATCACCACGAGCTTCCAGGGTACGGCGCAGGCGTTTGAGGAATCCATGCAGGGCCTGGGCATGCTGCTTCTCGCCGCGACCCTCGTGATCTACATCGTCCTCGGCATTCTCTATGAGAGTTTCATCCATCCGCTCACGATCCTGTCGGCACTTCCCTTCGCAGGCTTCGGAGCGCTCGTGACCCTGCTCATCTTCGGGTCCGACCTGAACGTGTACGCCTTCGTCGGCGTCATCCTGCTCGTGGGCCTTGTGAAGAAAAACGGCATCATGATGATCGATTTCGCCCTCGACGCCCAGCGAAGAGAGTCCGCAGCGCCCGAGGATGCCATCTTCAAAGCGTGCATCATCCGGTTCCGGCCGATCATGATGACCACCATGGCCGCGCTCCTGGGCACGCTTCCCATCGCTCTCGGCTTCGGCGCGGGCGCGGAGTCCCGCAGGCCCCTGGGTCTTGCCGTGGTCGGCGGCCTTCTCTTTTCACAGACGCTGACCCTCTACGTCACACCGGTCGTCTATCTGTACATGGACCGGCTGCAGCGGAAACTCGGTAGAATGAATCTATTCCAAATACGGAAAAAGGCGACATCATATGAATGACAGGCGTCCATCGTTCGTTCGAGGCATCTTCGCAAGCCGCCGCATATGGCAGGCGGCAGTCATCGCCGCCGCAGCGGTTCTCGGCGCTGTCCTGTTTTTTGCCTTCCGGGGCAAGGGCAACGGTCCGGAATACCGGACCGAGATTGTCAGCCGGGGCGATATCCGGGCTGCGGTCACCGCTACGGGGTCCGTCAATGCGGTAACGACCGTCCTGGTCGGCACGCAGGTGTCGGGAACGATCAAGAACATTTATGCGGACTTCAATTCTCCGGTTAAGAAAGGCCAGTTGATCGCGCAGATCGACCCCGAGATGCTCGAGGCGCAGGCCGGGCAGGCCAGGGCCAATCTCGAAAAAACAGATGCCCAGGTGCGCGACGCGGAGCGGACGCTCAAACGAAACCGGGAGCTCTTCTCCCGGAACCTGATAGCGCGCAGCGAGCTGGACACCGCGGAGACGAATTTTGAAAGTGCCCGGGCGCAGCAGGAACAGGCGAAGGCCGCCCTCAAGGTGGCTGATACCAACCTGCGGTATACGCGGATCATTTCCCCCGTTGACGGCGTGGTGATATCGAGGAACGTGGACGTGGGGCAGACCGTGGCCGCAAGCTTCCAGACACCCACGCTGTTCACCATCGCCCAGGACCTCACGAAGATGCAGATCGACACCAATGTTGCCGAAGCGGATATCGGCACAATACGGGTGGGCCAGGACGTGGAGTTTACCGTGGATGCCTATCCCGATAGTACGTTCAAGGGCAAGGCCTGGCAGATCAGGAGGGCCCCCATAACCATTCAGAACGTGGTCACCTATGATGTGGTGATCCAGATGCAGAACCGCGACCTCAGACTCATGCCGGGTATGACGGCCAACGTGTCGATCATCATCGCGACGAAAAAAGACGCGCTGAAGATCCCGAACGGGGCGCTCAGGTTCAAGCCTTCTGAACGGAGGCCGGAAAAATCGTCCCCGAGCGCCGAGAAGAAGGGCCCCGCGGTCTGGGTCCTGGAAAAGGGAACGCCGAAACGCGTCGCCATAACGCCGGGGATCAGCGACGGAAATTATACCGAGGTCGTTTCCGGCGAGATGAAAGAAGGCCAGGAGATCATCGTAGAGGCCTTGACGAAACCGAAGGGGTCCTCTACACGGTCCGGACCGAGGATGTTCTAGGACATGGCGCTCATAGAAGTACAGCAGCTGCGGAAGGTGTATCGGCTTGGCGACATCGATTTGACGGCGCTCGAGAATGTATCGGTAACCGTTGAGAGGGGTGAATTTGTCGCCGTCATGGGCCCTTCGGGCTCGGGCAAGTCTACCTTCATGAATATTTTAGGCTGCCTGGACAAGCCCACGGGCGGGCGGTATCTCCTGGAAGGAATTGATGTCGGCAGGCTCGACCGGGATGAGCTCGCCGGCATCCGGAATAAAAAGATCGGCTTCGTGTTCCAGGGCTTCAACCTCTTACCACGAACATCGGCCCTGGAAAATGTCGAGCTGCCCATGCTCTACAACGGGCTCCCTGCCGGGGACCGCTATGAGCGGGCGCGGGCCGCTCTTAAGAACGTCGGACTCGAAGGCAGAGAAGACCACCATCCGAACCAGCTCTCCGGCGGCCAGCAGCAGCGCGTGGCCATTGCCCGGGCGCTGGTGAATGACGCTCCGATAATCCTCGCAGACGAGCCTACGGGCAATCTGGATACGAAAACGAGCGCCGAGATCATGGAGCTTTTCACAGCGCTGAACGACGAAAAGCACATCACGATCATCCTGGTGACCCATGAGTCTGATATCGCGGCGTTCAGCAAGCGGACCATGCGGTTCCTCGACGGCCGTATCGTGAGCGATGAAGCGGTCAAAAAGTGAGGAGTGAAAAGGTCGTTACGGGTTTATCATGATCAACATACCTTCCACCTTCAAGATCTCCTTTCGCGCCCTGCGCGTGAACAAGATGCGCTCGGCGCTCACCATGCTCGGCATCATCATCGGCGTGGGCGCCGTGATCGCCATGGTGGCCGTGGGCGCCGGCGCGAGCAGGCAGATCGCCGCGCAGATTTCGAGCATGGGCAGCAACCTCCTGATCATCCTGCCCGGGGCCACGACCGCCGGGGGCGTGAGGATGGGAGCGGGCACGCAGTCCACGCTCACCATGGGTGACGCCGAAGCGATCCAGAAGGAATGCCCCGCCGTGGCTTTCGTGGCCCCCACGCTGGGAGGCGTGGCACAGGTCGTGTCCGGGCACCTGAACTGGTCAACGGGCGTGAGCGGGACGACAGCGGACATGCTGGAGGTGAGGGACTGGGACCTTACAGCCGGCCGGCCCTTTACCCAGCAGGACGTGATGAGCGCAACCAAGGTCGCCCTCCTCGGCCAGACCGTGGTGGACAGTCTGTTCGGGGATCAGGACCCCGTGGGCCAGACGATCAGGATCAAAAATGTTCCCTTTACGGTGATCGGCGTCCTTGCTCCCAAGGGACAGTCGGCCCAGGGCCAGGACCAGGACGATACGATTCTCATTCCGGTGACCACGGCCCAGAAGAAGCTCTTCGGGACCCAGTTTCCCGGGATGGTGCGAATCATCATGGTCAAGGCAAAAAGCGCCGAAGACCTGCCGGCGGCCGAAAAACAGATAACGGAGCTGCTCAGGCAGCGGCACCGCATCGGCCAGAAGCAGGACAACGATTTCACGGTGCGGAACCTTACCCAGCTCATGCAGGCGCGAGAAGAGTCCACGAAGGTCATGACCCTTTTGCTCGGCGCCATCGCGTCCGTCTCGCTCCTCGTGGGCGGCATCGGCATCATGAACATCATGCTCGTGTCCGTCACGGAGCGCACGCGCGAGATCGGGATCCGCATGGCCATCGGCGCCAAGACCTGGGACATACGATTGCAATTCATCATCGAGGCAATCACCCTCTCGTTGATCGGAGGCATTATCGGGATTTTTGTCGGCGTGGCCGCGTCCCTGGCGCTGTCCTCGGTCTCGGGCTGGCCGACCGTCATCTCTCCCCTCTCGATCCTGCTGTCCTTCGGATTTTCCGGCATGGTCGGCATTTTCTTCGGGTTCTACCCCGCCTACAAGGCGTCGCTCCTGAACCCCATCGACGCCCTGCGGTATGAATAGGCCGGCAAGGGAAACAATGCATAAGTCAAATTTCAAAATGCAAATTGCAAAATTGCGGTATGGCCTCATGCCATGATTTCATATCCCTCAATTTTGACCTTTCCATTTTGCACTCTGCATTTTGCATTCATCAGACTTTGTGCCTTAGAGCCTTCGTGGCTGAATTTTGTTTCCATTTTGGGTAGACTTTGATTAAAAGGAACGTCATCATCATCGGCGCCGGAGCATCGGGCCTCTTGTGCGCCGTCGAATGCGGAAAGCGGCGCGGCTCGGTGCTCGTGCTGGACCATGCCGGCCGGACCGGCTCCAAGATAGCCATCTCCGGCGGCGGGCGGAGCAATTTCACGAACCTCCACGTGACCCCCGGCCACTACCGTTCCCAGAACCCCCATTTCTGCAAGTCCGCCCTGGCCCGCTTCACGCCCCGAGACATCCTGTCTCTTGTTGAGAAGCACGGGATCAGGTATTACGAAAAGGAGGCAGGCCAGATCTTCTGCGTCAAGAGCTCACGCGATATCATTGCCATGCTCGAGAAAGAGTGCGAAGGCGCGGGCGTGGAAATGCGGCTCAAATGCCGCGTCATTGACATCAATCGAACGGATCACTTTTCCGTTACTACCAACCAGGGCGTGTTCATCGCGGATTCGCTGGTCATTGCCACGGGCGGGCTTTCCTATGCCAGCCTCGGGGCGAGCGGCTTCGGCCACGACGCGGCAAGACAGTTCGGCCTCAAGGTCGTCCGGCCCGGGCCGGCGCTGGTCCCCTTCGTCTTCCAGGGCCGGGACCGGAAGGTCTTCCGGGAACTGGCAGGAATCTCCCTTGACGCGGCCCTGTCCTGCGGGTCGAAACAGTTTCGCGGGAACATCCTGTTCACGCACCACGGCCTGAGCGGGCCCGCGGCGCTCCAGGCCTCGCTCTACTGGAATTCCGGAGCGCCGCTCCTGGTCGATCTCCTTCCCGGGACGGACATCCTGGACGTGTTCACATCCAAACGGCAGAGCAAGATGGAGATGCGCAACCTGCTTGCCGGATATTTCCCGAAACGCGTTAGTCAGATATGGTGCGATCTCCTGGGGGCGACAAAACCGCTCGATCAAACCTCGGACAAGGAGCTGAACGACATCGCAAACGCCCTTCATGCCTGGGAGCTCATTCCCAAGGAGACCGAGGGGTACAAGACCGCGGAGGTGACCGCCGGCGGCGTGGACACCGATGAGCTTTCCTCCAAGACCATGGAGTCGAAGAAGGTTCCCGGCCTCTATTTCGTCGGCGAGGTCGTCGACGTGACCGGAGAGCTCGGCGGATACAACCTCCACTGGGCCTGGGCCTCGGGATACGCCGCAGGGCAGCATGCGTAAACCGTGGCTGGAGGGAATTGCTTTTAGTTGTGAGTTCATCCAACAATCGCCCGCTTATTTTTCCATTCTTCCCCGGATCATCGAGACGAGTTCTTTAAACGGGAAGGGCTTCCTCAAGAAGACATCGGCGCCGGCTTCAATAAAATCCTTGTCTTTATGCCCCGCACTGATGCCGATGATGAAAGTATCGGGGCATCGGGCACGAAGTAATCTCGTAATGTCCGCTCCGGTCATTCCCGGCATGCGGTAATCGGTAATAATCACGTCAAAGCATTTTTTCTCAGAAAGCTCCAGGGCGGAATACCCGTCGCCGCAACAGCTCACCGCGAGACCGGTCGACGCCAGTATCTCACGGAGGACCCCCCTGACTGCTCCATTATCGTCGATGATGAGGACGGTTTTCTTTTCCTTCTTCTCCGGCATATCCTGTCCATAAAATTCAGCTGAAAAGGCCTCTCTTTATACAACTTACAGTTGTATATGTCAAGATAAATACAACCCTCAGTGTATAGACTTTTTGCCCGATCTTTTCTAAAGTAGGTCTATGAAAAGAGAGAGCAAAAACGTAGGGCAGATCATAAAAGAAATCAGAAATACAAAAGGGTTGACCCAGATGGACCTGGCCGAGATGATGGGGATGTCCTACCAGCAGATCCAGAAGTACGAGAAGGGCGTGGACAATATCAGCGTCGAACGGCTGAAGCAGATTGCAAAGGTCCTCGACGTGCCTGTTACGCTCTTTTTCCCTCCGGACAAGGAGATGGTGGCGGAGTCTCCGGCAGTCTACGGGAAGATGGCCGATGACGAACTGCTTTTGCTGCGGCTTTACCGGAGCATAAAGGACAAAAAAATAAAAAATGCCGTGCTTGAATTCCTTAAAACGATGGCGGCGCGTTAAGACCCAAGCCTCATACCGCATCTTCATACCCGACACCCCACGGCGAAAACCTTTGCCGACGTGATCATGAAATGCGGCGAGCCCGACTGGAAGGAATCGCACAAGCAGGAAATCGTTGAAAAGCTCGAAGAGGACACAAAACGCAAGACCGTCGTCACCGTCGAGGAGTGGACGTACAATTTCGGGCCTGACAAGTTCATTCGCATCTTCACGTTCAGGAACGGCAAGCTCGTGGACATCAGGACGGACGGGTACGGTTATCAGGAAATGAAGAAGGAGGAAAAGCGCTGACCGCGCAGAGGGCGCTTTTCCGACGGGACATACGGACCAACGACGACGAGGGGAGGACCATGATGGGCGTACTGGACTACTTTAAACCCGTATCATCGATGACCGCGGAAGAGGTGCGGGAGTTTTTGAGGAACAAGGCGGCCGGAGAGTATAATCTCGTGGACGTGCGCCAGTCCGGGGAGTATGAGCGCGGGCATATACCGGGCGCGCGGCTCATCCCCATGGGTGAGCTCGGCGAGCGCCATCGGGAGCTTGACCCCGACAAGCCGACGATCTGCTACTGAGCGTCGGGAGTGCGCAGCCGTGCCGCTGCGTCGATTCTTGCGACGGTCGGTTTCAAAGAGGTTTACAGCATGGAAGGCGGCATCAAGGCATGGGAAGGCCTGAAGGCCGTGGGAGCGCCCGAGGCGGGCATGGCCTATTTCACCCGGGCCGACCGGCCGGAAGCGCTGATCGCGCTCGCGTGGCTGCTGGAAGAGGGCTCGAGGAAGTTTTATTCCGGGCTTCCCGTCCTGGTGAGCGACGACGATGCCCTGAAGCTGTTCGGCCGGCTCGCGGCCGCAGAGGAGCATCATAAATCGTTGCTGACGGGACTTTATAAAAGTCTTACAGGCGGCGAGCCCGGCGCCGGGTTCCCCGGGTCGCTGCTTGGCGGAGAGCCGAAGGACGACACCATGGAGGGAGGCGTACGGGTGAGCGAGGCCCTGGCCTGGGTCAAGGGGAAAGAGCTGCATGACGTGCTGGAGCTTGCCCTCTCCCTGGAAGCCAATTCCTACGACCTCTACATCAAAATGGGACGCGCCGTGCCCGGGAGGGATTCCCAGGAAGTATTCCGTCTGCTGACTGCCGAGGAGAAGGACCACCTTGCGCGCCTCGGCACGCTTCTTGATAAAAAGCTGTAAGAGAGCAGGCCGGCGTCATCTGCGCCGTTGCATTGGTCAGGTCCATTCGCGGCAATGGCGAAAGGACCTGAATTCGACTTGTAAAAAATATCGAAATATTTTAGAATGTGGCCCTATGTACGGCACGTATTTGCTCAAGGGCCTCATTGTGGGGTTTGTGATCGCAGCGCCGGTGGGGCCTATCGGCGTCCTGTGCGCGAAGCGGACCCTGACCCACGGCAGGCGGGCGGGCTTCTTCTCCGGCATGGGGGCGGCCACTGCGGACGCCATCTATGGTTTTGTCGCCGCCTTCGGCCTTACCTTCATCTCGAACTTCCTCATCGGTCACCAGTTCTGGCTGAGGCTCGCGGGAGGCACGCTCCTGTGCATCCTCGGGACCAGGACGCTCATCGCCGCCCCCCCCCGCGAGAGGCAAGACCCGCCCCGGTCGGCAAAACGATACGCCGGCATGTTCACTTCCACGTTTTTTCTCACGCTCACGAACCCTATGACCATCCTCTCTTTTGCCGCGGTCTTCATCGGGTTCGGGCTGGTTGCCACGCGCGGCAGCCTCGTTTCTGCGGGGATATTGATCGTCGGGGTGTTCCTGGGCTCAGCCCTGTGGTGGCTCATCCTCGTGGGCATTTTCAGCATCTTCAGGCGCAGGTTCGCGCATCACGAACTTCTGTGGGTGAACAGAATTGCCGGCGCGATTATCGCCGGCTCCGGGATCCTCGCGCTCCTGAGTATGGAGTGGTAGGGCCGACCGTGATGGAGCGCTCAACAGGGCGGGAAACCTGCACAGCGACCATGAAACGCTGTTTTACACAATGAGGGGACAACCGCTTCTTCCCGCCTTACCATGTGTCGTCCCGGTATTCCGCCGTCACAACAGTAAAAAACTCGTAACTACTCAGGTCAGCCACTTCGCTTCGGCGCAAGGCGCGCCAGCGTGCTCTTGCCCTTCACGCTGTCGGCGCCCGTACCCGCAGCGCTTTCGCTGCGCACGCGCTGTTTTGGCTGAAGCGGCGCTACCATGACGGTCACGTCGCGCTTTTTTGCGCCTGTGCTCAGCGGCAGACCTGAGTAGTTACAAAAACTCTTGACAGCGTCGCAGCTCCGGGGTATCATTTTGTGCATATGCTCAAAATGAAGCGAGGCCGCGATGTCGCCGCGCTCTAAGAAGCCGCGGCGGTGCGGATGCCGGTTCAGGGGAAAGGCCTTCAAGCCCACGGGCGTTCCGCTGTCCGAAACAGAGCAGGTCATCCTCTCCCGGGACGAGCTGGAGGCCCTGAAGCTCTGCGATGCCGATGACCTGACGCAGGAGCAGGCGGGCAGGCGCATGGGAGTGTCCCGGGGGACGGTACAACGCATACTCTCTGCAGCACGCAAAAAGGTCGCGCGGGCCCTGAGCAGGGGAAACGCGATTGTCTTTGAATAGAGCACACAACCGTACAAGGAGGTACAGGCAATGAAAGTATGTTTTCCCGTGCAGCAGGATGAGGGCATCGAGAGCAAGGTGTACAACCATTTCGGCTCAGCGCCGCTGTTTATCGTGGTGGATACCGAGACGAACCTGGTCGCAACGATCAACAACGGGGACCAGCACCATTCCCACGGGGCGTGCAACCCCCTGAAGGCCCTGGACAATCAGAAGGTCGACGCCGTGGTCGTCGGCGGCATCGGCGCGGGCGCACTCACGAGACTGAACCAGCTCGGCATCAGCGTGCACCGGGCGCAAGCGGCAACGGTCCGTGAGAACGTGTTTCTTTATACGGCGAAGAACCTCCCGGCGTTCACGGTCCAGGGATGCTGCGGAGGCCGCAGCCACGATGGGAAGTGCGCGCATTAGTCAGTTACGAGTCAAATTCTTCTCAAAATGGCAAGAAAATATAGGAACCATTTTACCACGGATTAACACGGAGTTGCACGGATGGAAAAAACTAAAGACTGAATCTTGAATTCTTTTCCGTGTTTATCAGTGTGCATCCGTGGTAAATATGAATTTATTTTTAGTTCCGGCTTGTCCGGATTAGAAACTTGCAATTTACCGCAAAGACCGCCTGTCTGCGTGCGACGCACAGGCAGGCTGAGAACACCGGGAGGGGAAATTCCGGATTACAGATGTGCTATAATTTAATTAACCTTTCCCGAATTCAGGAT
>ERZ1292625.2171-Hain-H41-01um-R1-2171-length-19172-cov-29_pt1 | contig 19172 bp, 35 predicted proteins | sample MGYA00564400_ERZ1292625 | MGnify/ENA primary metagenome ERZ1292625 (study PRJEB36523, sample SAMEA6512639) | groundwater metagenome | collected 2019-01-08 | study: AquaDiva: Metagenomics assemblies of 32 groundwater samples
AAAGGTGAAAAGATTTGTGTTAGTTGTGAAATTCCTGAAACTTTTGGAAGTCCTGAAGATCCCATGAAGGGCTATCTAGTAGTCACTAATAGTCATGATGGAAAAAATTCAGCAGCTTGGGTTGCAACTCTAGTTAGAGTGGTGTGTCAAAATACTCTTAATATGGCTTTTGGGAAATTTGAAGATGGTGAAGAAGACCAAAGTGGAGAAAGAAAGATTAAAGTAAGACACTCAGGCGATATGCCATCTAAACTAGTAAATGTAGAAGAATTTATGAAGAATGTTCTTTATGGTTTAAGATGGGAGGAAAAGAAACTTATCAACTTGAAAAATATACCATTTACTGATGATGAATTTAAAATGATGATGTTGAAAATCTCCCCCCCCCCTGATTCTGCTAAAAACATGAATGATGTTCCCACTAAAACAGCTAATATCTGGGCTAGTATGTTTTATTATTGGAAACATGGATGTGGGATGGATATTAAAGGCTCCAAGGGTACAGCTTATGGGGCTATCAATGCCTTAGCCGAGTATGCCGACTGGGGCAAAGGTGTTAGAAAAACTGACGGTAAAGATGAATTTTCAGCTAGAACTGAAGCTGTTTTATGGGGGGCTTCTAAGCAAATGAAAGAAAGGGGGGTTGAAATACTCCAAGAATTACTATCTAAAAAATCCACTTTTAATGGGGGGATGATTAATACCTTTACTCAAGAAGTTGAAAAAGCTTCTGAAGTATTACAAAAGAAAAATACTGATGACGATAATTTTATTACTAATCTAAGTAATTTAGTTAATATATAGAAGAATTATGTTAGACGATGGGAAAGTGGTAAAGTGTCCTATTTGTGGTGGGCCTTATAGGATATATTCTTATTATGCTGGAGACCAGTCAACTTGCCCTAAATGTCAAAAAGAAGCAGATAAAAATATGGATCTTGATAAACCAGAGTGGACCAAAAAATAATAAACTTTGGCGGGATGATGGAATGGAAGACATGAGGGACTTAAAATCCCTTGAAGAAATTCGTGAGGGTTCAAATCCCTCTCCCGCCACTAAAGGAGAAATATGGGAAAACATGCACAGTATATAATTCTTGAAGACGGGCCTAATAAAATAATTTTAAAAGACATTGGGCCTTGGGATAGATATTTAACAGTGACTAATGATGCTGAATATGTCGTAAGCTACTTACATTCTACTGGTAGACTTTCTATAGGTAAAAGGTTGCTTTATTATGATAGTGAGGGAGACCTTACAGAGTTAGTATATGACGGCAATAAATTTATAACTTTTAATTGCCCAGAGGGGAGAATATAATGTCTCTTAAAAAATGGAAAGAAAAATTCTATCCTATTCCAGCCGAAGAAACGCCCAAAGAAAAAGCAATTGAACATTCTTTAAATAAATGGAAAGGATTAAGAGTACTAGAAGAATTTGACCTAAAAAAAGATGGTAGATGTATTATAGAAAATAATGAAGAAGACTTATTGATGATTGATGCAACCTCTTGTGCTTTATGTTATTGGTATACAAATGAGAATGATTTTAAAATAAGTTGTTGTGAAACTTGTCCTTTATACTTAATAAGAGAAATCGCATGTGATGAACAATTGGATAGCGGCGGGAAATCAAATAATGATGAATCTCCATATCAGATATGGAAGATAGACGAAGACCCAGAACCAATGATTACTCTTCTAGGAGAAGTTTTAAGGAGACAAAATGAACTTTAAAGAATTCTGTACACAAAGTTGTTTAGCGGAAGGTGTTACGGAAGAAGGATGTATAGAACATTTTAAGTTATTATATGAGTATTTAGAATCTCAAGATAAGATTATTGAAGAAATGAAAAATGAAATTAAAAAGTTAAAATTAGAAATCGGACAGATTAATAGAAGATTTATAATTGAAGGACCTCAAATAGGTGACTAATGTTTTTTGAACCTAGGAGTCTTAAGGAATTTATTGGACAGGAGAAAATTAAAGAAGATCTAGAAATACTTATAGAACACACTAGATATACTAGTCAAGTATTTGGGCATACTATATTTCTAGGTCAACCTGGATGTGGTAAAACCACTCTAGCAGAAGTGGTGGCAAATGAATTAGATTACAAAATCAAAAAATTCTTTGCGGGGACTTTTGGGAAAACTTCGGTAGAAGAAATAGTTGAATTTATTAGCGTGGGAAGGTCGGTAATTTTTATTGATGAATTACACGCTATTAATCCTAAGTTTAGCGAAGGTCTTCTTTTACCAATGGAGAGGTTTATTTTTAATGGAGAACCAATACCAGAGTTTTCTTTAATAGCTGGAACTACTGAGTTTGGCAAGGTTATCAAACCCTTAAGGGATAGATTTGTTAATTCTTATGTTTTAAGAAACTATAACGAAGATGACATGCAAAAGGTCTTAACCCAGCAACAATGTCCTGTTAATGTAGCACCTTTTATAGCTTCTAGGTCTAGGTATACTCCCAGACTTGCAATTAAACTATATAATAGAATTAAAATAGAGTGGCAATCCCTCACTAGAACCGGCCCCAGATCTTTAAACTTAAATGTTTGCAAAAGAGTTTTTGAAAGATTAGGTATAGATGAATGGGGCTTAAATGAAATTGATCGTGAATTAATTAAATTTCTTTATAATTATGGGGCTTTTGAAGGCGCAAGAAAAGAAAGACCTTGTGGTGTTGAAAATATTTGTGTAGGGCTAGACCTAACACGCAGTGATTATCTTCATCTTTATGAACCTTATCTGGTAAGGGCTGGATTTATAAGAAGAATTCCAAAAGGAAGAGAGGTCACTAAGAAAGGTTTAAATTTGGTTTTAGGAATTGAAACTAAATCTGAAATAGTCCAGATACAGGATTATAACCTAGATGATTTGGAGGTCTAAAATGTCGGTTTATGATCTTTCTCCAGAGAAATTTAATAGATCTTTTAAAGATAATGAAAATTTAAATAACAATATTTCCATTCCACAATTTAAAGAGCCAAAAATAAAAGCAATATTAATTATTTTTAACTCCAAAAGAAATACATATGGCAATGTTTATTGGGCTTTTAAATACGTAGACACTCTTACTGGGGATGAAGTCGAGGGAACTATTTCTGGCGGAGAGTCCAATATTACAGCATCAGTTAAACACCTGGGATTGGATTGGGGTAGTTGTTGCTTAATTAGAAAAGAACTTTCTATTAGAGAATTTAAGAGAGAAACAAAATCATGGAAACATGCTGGTTGTTTACCAGATGATATAGCAAAATATATAATAGGAAATATTCCCATTCTTATGACAGTTATATAAAAAGCTATTAAAAATAAATTAGCAAGAAGGGTTAAAATAGCCGACCCCTTGATAACATAAATTTGAACAGAATCTCAATTCCATCTAAAAAAGATTTTGATCGTTGCGATAAATATAGAAAAGCATTGGAATTTTTCCAATCAATGGAGGATTAATGGCGATTGGGGCTACAATTCCATTTAGTAAAGCTAGGCGTGTAATTCTAAGAGATGATTTTTGTTGTAGATATTGTGGAAAAAAATTGAAGTTGGAACAAATAACCTTTGATCATGTAATCCCCATAGCTAGATATGGTAGAGCTAATGTGGAAAATTTAGTTGTATGCTGTAAGGTTTGCAATAATATAAAAGGTAAAGAATTAATTTTACCTAAAACTAAACCTCATAGAAATCATAGACAAGTCGAAGAATTAATTAATTCCTCATAAAATTGTGTATTTTTTTTGATGCCTATTCTAGAAATTTTCTATATTCTATTTAAAAGGCTTTAAAGAATGCCCAGAGAAATTGAGATTTTTTAGACTTGAGAAAATTGAATTTTCCATTTATCTAAATCCACCTGGAGGTATCGAAAGATAAACGTACCGAAGGATACCAGATATCGAAAGATAATCAGAAAATCACCAACACTTTGTTGTCCAACACGTATCAGTAGTATGGAGGTATGGGAAATATGAGAAAAATTTTATTCTGCTTCTTGTTTTTGTCTTGCATGTCCCAAGATCCTTCGATAAGAAATTATGGGAATATAAAAAAGGGTGTAATTAAAAATTACATTAAAAATAATATTTCTTATATTGTGGAATTAGATAGTAATTTATATAAGTGTCTGGTTTATACAGAAGATAAACAATATTGCGATAAAATAAAAATAGGAGATTCTATCTATATAGAATATGTCAGTTTTTATGGTAACTGGTATCTAGTTATACCTAGATAGGAGATAGAATGGATATAAAAGATAAATCAATTGCAGAATATAGCTCATCTTTTCTACAGAGACATTATAAAAAAGTATTTCAAAGATGTTTTAATGATGGTATAATTTGTATTACTAGTGCTGACATAAAGTTTTACATAATAAATCAAGAAACTTTTGACACTTTCTTAAAAGGATCGGGGCTAAAAATTGAAAACGAAAGAGGAGAGAATTGAAACACTAGAAAAAATGTTACTAGAATATAAAAAAGGAATTGAAAAATCCCAAGAAGATGCTAACAGTAAGGGAACATCTAATTCAGGTAAAAGTGCCGCTAAGTTTAGAATTAAAGACTATAAAAAAAGAATTGAGGAATTAGAGGAAAAGATCTCTAAACTTAAAGAAGAACCTATACAAAATAAGAATTCTCTCGATCAAAAAATGGATGAAATTAAGAAAGAAATGGGAAAAGGGGGTAAAAATATTGGGCTTTTTAAGCCAAAGATAAAAACTGGACCTGTGTATACAAGTGATGATCTAGACAAACTAGAGGTTTAATGTTAAAAGAGTGGAAAAAAGAATTTTATCCAATTAATGTATCTAAAACAAAAAAGAAAGATGCTATTTCGCATTCTCTCAAAAAATGGATAGGAGCTAGAAATAAGAATTTACAAAAATATGGTGTAACTTTAAGGGAAGTTAGTATCTTTTTTTCGGGGAGTTGTTGTTCTTTATGTCACCATTATAGAGAAATTTCATGTAAAAAATGCCCTTTATATAAAGTTAGAAACTTAGAGTGTTATAATGGTATAGATTCCCCACATTTTCAATTTATAAATGATTGTAATCCAGAACCAATGATTAAACTTCTAATGAAAGCCAAAAAAGTTGAAGACAATAAAAAACCCAGTAAATCTAAAATTTCAAAAACAAAAATTAAATTGTCATGATTCAGAAGATATGGATTTAAAAATAATGAGCGGACCACACTCAGAAAATATGTGGAAAGCTATTAACGAAGCAACCACAATTAAAGATTTAAGAGAAGCTTTATATCTTATGGGATGCAAATTACAGGAACTTGAAGGCAAATTAACTAAAATTTGAGTATCAAATAAATCTCACTAGAGGGTAAAATGAATCTGTTAACACTAGAAGATGTTTATATTAAGAATTACCAGAAGGTTTCCCCAGAAGAGGTTGGGAATTTTTTACCAAGAAAACCTTATAAAGTTCTTTTTCTAGATATAAGAGATTTAGCACAACCTTCACTAGAAAACGATCCTTCTGTTCAGAATAGAGAATATGAATGCGTTGCATTCGTGATTGACGAACGTGGTAAGTTATGTGCTATTAACCTATTTGCTTGTGATATTATTTATAATACTAGTACAAAAATTAGAGAACTATCGGAGGTAGAATGATTTTATATTTAATATGTTATATTGCTATTATAGCCCTATCTTTTTTCATAGGATGGTTATGGTTTAAGGGTCAAATGTTAGACTGGGGAATAAAACTTCTGAATGGAAAGATGATTTACGAGGAATTGGTTTTTTACAAGAGGTTTACTGGAATATTCAAGTGTAAGTGGCCATGGGAAATGGGGAAATATATTAAGGAACATGAATGAGAAAATGTGGTGTATGTAAAATTGAAAAATCATTAAATGAGTTCTATGGCAATAGAATAAAGAAAGATGGCAGATCCACATGTGTAAAAATTGTTGGAAAAAATATTCTAGCATATATTATTCAACAGAAGATCAAAAGGAGAAAGATAGAAAAAGGTCAATAAAATATAGTTTAAGACCAGATGTAAAGAAAAAGCGTAAAGAACGAGATGCCATTAAATATTCTATTCCAGAGATAAGGGAAAAGCAAAAAGAATATAGCAAAGAATATTATCGAAGACCTGAGAATACTGAACTATTGAAAAATAGGAATAGAGAAAGTCTTAGGGCATTAAAAATTGAAGTTATGAATGCCTATGGTGGCAAATGTGAATGTTGTGGAGAAGTAAGGTTAGAATTTCTCACAATAGAACATTCTTTTGGCGATGGCAAACAAAAAAGACAGGAGGTTGGGAGGACAAATATATATAGGGATTTGAAAAAGAGAGGATTCCCAAAGAATGAAGGTATTCAGGTTCTTTGTTTTAATTGTAATCTTTCCCGTGCAATGCAGGGATACTGCCCACACGATATTGACAGAAAAAATCTTATCGAATTAACTATAAAATATAATTATAAATAAGGGGAAAATTTCAAATGAAATTTTTGCATATAAGTCCGCATTTGCACGAAAGTTTGTTCCAAGATGAATGCCAAATTGGCGGGTTTTATTGCACTCATCTAGCTTTTAATGCACACCCAAATTGGCAAGCCGAATTTGGGTATACCCGTTCATATTTTGGGAAGATGAAAAATTTTGATATTATATATGTATGCATGGCTAAACCAGAAATCGAACAACGTACAATAGATATGATTAGAGCAGAAATTGGGCATAGTAAAGATGCGCCTATTGTTGTTGGTAGTATTGATTATGCAATTGAGCTATGGGACATGCCATTTTCAGTGCCTCAAGTGAGAGATCAATTGGAAAAATGCGATGTAATAGTTGCAAGTGAGCCAGCCCTTCAAAGTACATTAAGAGCATTAATGAACGACCGAACAATCCATATACTTCCACACCCCACAAATGTAGATTATATTAAACGATTTAGAAAGCCAATTACTGCGCGTCAGTTCAACATAGTTTCAATGATTCACAGATATGACAATAATTGGAAAACACAATTTATTATACTCTATCGTATGATAGAACTTAAGCAAAAAGGTATGGAGATGCCCGACCTTGAAGCTATCCTTCTTTCGGGTGACGAAACTGCTAAAATTGAATTGATGCCGTTTTTTGGACGAGTGCAAATGGGGATGCCATACCCTCAACAAATGGAATATTTAGGCCGTCAATTAATATGTGTAGACTCATACCATAGATTACATACTTATGGAAGAACTGTAGTAGATTGTGCCGCAATAGGTTTACCATTAGTCGGGACTAAATTACAATACCTGCAAAACTTTTTATTTCCCAGGTTAACTACTGACCCTTACGACCTTTACGCTCAACAAGACCTAGTTCAAAGACTAGTAGAAGACAAAATCTTTTATCAAGAAGTGGTCGATTTCGCGTACTCTAAAGTGGATGATTATGGTTTTACCAAGTCAGTTGAGAGATTTTTAGCAGTAGTAGAAAAAGAATTACCTGGAAGGTTACATGGATAATATCCATTTTACTGTGGAAACTATTGATAGTTATGATCTTGATGTAGATTCTAAACAATTATTTGAATTATTTGGATATGAAAATCCATCTTATAATAAAGATGATTTTAAATCAGACTCAGATGGAATGATTTATGACTGGTTAATGGATAAATTTGATGATGATGGAAGAAAAGTTCTAGAATTTATAAAAGAAAACTGTAAAATATCAGTTTTAAATTTCAAAAAAGAGACATCACTTGATCTCAATACAGAAGGGGTAAATTATGAATGAAGTTTTTAATGTTGATGAGATAAAACCTCTAGAAACAACTGGATTAGCAACAAATACTTACCCATTTAGAGCAATTCCAATTGAAGGGCCTTTTTCCTATCTTCCGTCTAAGTTGTTTACAGATGAGCAAATTATACTAATGAAAGCCCAAACTCCCGATGAAGCTCTTGAATCTTATATAAGCTATGATGGCCAAAAAACCGATTTAACGGGGGTTAAATGGCCTTATTTTAAGGATCTTCTTAATACCGTGATAGGAATAGGTAAGTGGGTAGTTAAAATAGACTACACTAATATAAGATTTGAAAAAGATGGGGATAAGCATAATTGTGCTGTCCCGGTGACTTGTCAAATTATTGAGCAAACTCATACCGGGTATGTTGTTAGATGGGAATACCAAACTATGGGCGGGGCTTACTTTGAAACCAAAGGTCCTTATGCTGATCTAGTAAAAGCCGCTCAGACTGATGGAGTGAAGAAGTGTTTTTCAATGTTAGGCTTTTGTGATGATGTTTACTCAGGTAAAACCCAAAAAACTAAAGAGATCAAAGAGATTAAGAAAGAAGGTCAAAAACCTGCTCGTACTGGCGTTATCTCGATGACCGAAGACGAGAAAAAACTGGCTAATGAATGTAAGAAGAAAATTACTACATGTATTAAGGAATCAGTTGAGAAATTAAAAGGTATAAAAGAATCAGGCGGAATATTAAACCAAAATCAAGAGAATGTAATTACTTTCACTAAAGAAAATATGTTTAGACTTTTTGGCGAAATACTGGTGAAAGCCGCTGGTACTGGAGATAAACAAGTAGACTATAAACCTGGTGAAGCAATTTATCGCTACTCGGATATCCACACATTATATGAATGGAAACTGCTTGAAGCAACAATTTTAACCAAACTTAAGAAGATAGTTGGATGAAAATTTTTGAAGAGGTTTGTTTAGAAACTGTTAAAGCCCTAGAAAAAATGGGAGTTTGTTTTACTCTATAAGAAGTAGAAAGAATGTATGTTCATAAAAAATGGGGTATAAGTCTGCCTTGTTTCTTAATTGCTAAGAGGTTAAATGAGAAGAACCGTCTTTAATGGCAGGTTTCAAATAAAAGAATTCACCATGGGTTTTGAACAAGGTGTCAAAATTGAATACAGTAACGGCAAGATTAAAAAGGTAATGTCACCTGATGAATTTGCTGGTGCAATAATGGAAGTGATGAAATTTGTTGAAAATTTAAATAAACCAGGCGGTCCTGTAGTCAAAATACAAGTGGATATTCAGGGAGATTAATGTTGAGATATCTATGAAATATTTCCTACCAGATTCTCGTGAAACAATAGAGGATGCCGAAGAATTTGACCCAAAGTTTCCTATTGGGAAATTTTATTCCATTCAAGATTTTGCGGAAGATGTTGCTGAAGAATACCATAACAATAGAGATGGATGGGAAGCGATCTGGCCAGTAACTATTGCCATTATATTAGATAATAGTGAAGTACAATATTTTATTGTTGAAAGAGATTATGATCCCATATTTAGGGCTTATAGGAAACAAGATGAAAATCTTTAAAAGTTTTGATGAGTTTTTGAGAGAGTGTTTACCTAAAAAATATCTAGAAGATATTTACAAATTGCCACCCAAAGAATGTGGGAAAAGGATGGCTGAAGAGGTTTGGAGAAATGTCAAAAAACAGCATAGTCTTTAATAAGGTTAGTTCAAATTTAGGCAGGGGCTTAAAAAAACATGAATTTATTTCTTTAGCAAAATTTTGCAAACAATATGGCGTAGATTTCGTATATGATGTATGCAATGCAATTGAAATAGATGAATATTTTATTCGTAAATTAAGAAAATCATTAGAGGAATTCCAGGAAATTAGACAAATCGAAACACCTCAAGATCCTATCGGAGATTTGATTGGAAAACGTAAGCGATTCGATTAGATGGGAAGTCCTTCTTTTACTTTCAAGCAATGAGGAGTGTTTGCTTAAGATTGATAAACTTAAGTCTGATTATTTTTATGGAGATACTGGAAAAATTTTCAATACGATTAAACAATTATTCCTAGACGGAAAAAAGTTTAACTGGAAAATAGTTTGCACTATAGCTGGGGTTGATTCACCGCCAATAGAATCAGACCCTAGCATGTTTGATCAATACATTAGTATATTGAGAGAGGCTTATAGTAGATATTTAACAAAGGAAACTCTTTCAACACTAGATATTTACAACGAACCAATTATAAACATAAAATCTACGCTTACAAATTTAATAGAAAATCTTTCAATATCGGATGAGGTAGAGTTATCTTCTACAAAAAACATTAATAAAGTTATAGATGAAATTTGTACGCCTTCTGAAAAATCATTATTAAGATTCGGGGTCCAGGATTTAGACGAATGTTTATACGGATTAATGCCAGGAGAGTTTTTTATACTGGCCGCAAGACCTAGCCAAGGTAAAGCCCAACCATTAGATATGCAAATTAAGACTATTGATGGATGGTCAGAAATGGGCAAATTAAAAATTGGAGATAAAATTGCATCAACAGATGGAAAAGAATCAATTGTTAATGGGATATATCCTCAAGGTGTCAAAAAAGTTTTTCGTATTACTTTTAGTGACGGAAGATCAACAGAGTCATGTGATGAGCATCTATGGAAAATTTATAGCAGACATTGGGAACTACCTAGAGTTCTCTCAACCAATAAGATTATTGAATTATTAAAAAGTAAGAGACATAGAAACAGAATTTGGATTGAAAAATCATCTGGACATTTCGGACATAATGACCAACTGCCAATTGACCCATATATTCTTGGAGCCTTAATAGGTGATGGAGGTTTTACAAACGGTACAGCAAGATTTTCCAACACAGATAAGGAAATTATTGAAAAGATAAGATCTCGTCTACCAAAATGGTTTGAATTGAAAAAAGATTCATCTAAATATTCTTATTCTTTAGTTTGTAAAATACCTATTATATGTACGGAAACAGGTCAAATATTTAATTCAATTACAGAGGCGGCAAAATTTTTAGGTGTAACCGAACAATCAATATCAAGAACAGCCCATACTGGGTCTCGCTCTCATGGCAAACATTATTCTTTTGTTTATAAAAATAGGGCAAATAATACATTTAGCAAATTACTTGATAGTCTTGGGCTTGGGGGATTAAAGAGTAAAGATAAATTTATTCCAAAGATGTACTTATTAGCAAACTATCAAGCACGTATTGATTTATTAAATGGATTAATGGATACTGATGGATGTGTTTCACCATTGGGTAGCCTTACATTTAACACGTCAAGCAAAAAATTGGCATATGATGTATTAGAACTTATAAGATCATTGGGTGGGCAGGCAAATTTATCTAAAAAAATACCCACGTATACATATAAGGGAGAGGTAAGAACTGGTCTTCTTGCCTATAGGTTAACCCTTTCACATGATGACCCAAGAAATCTAGTTAGTTTAAGAAAAAAACAAGAAAGAATATTTAAACGAAACAGACATAAAAGATTAACAATACAATCTATAGAGTTTTCTAGAATTACGGACACTCAATGTATTACGGTTAGCCATCCAAATCAATTATATATTGTAGAAGATTATGTTGTTACACATAATAGTTCTCTTGCTCAACAATTAACATTAAAAAATTCTTACGAAAATAATAATACTACATTATTCTTTTCAATGGAGGATTCTGAGGAACTTATTTTAAAACGTTTTATTTCCAATCTCACCGGAATATCATTCACAAAAATATTTAGAAATGATATTGACAACTCGGATAAACAAATGATTGCCGGAATAGTCCCAAGATTACAAGAATCTCCAATCTATATTAAAGATTCTACATCTGACTTATTTGAAATTATTTCCACCTCTAGAAAAGCCAAAATTAAATTTCCTGATCTCAATCTAATAGTAATAGACTATATTCAATTAATTAACTCAGGCCAAGATACAGAGTATAGGGAAATTTCTATAGCTAGTAAAGCTCTTAAAGTTTTGGCTAAGGAGCTTAAAGTTACTGTGGTATGCGTAAGCCAATTAAATAGGTTATGCGAAACTAGAGACGATAAACACCCAATGCTTTCAGACTTAAGAGGGTCGGGGAATCTAGAACAAGACGCCGATAGAATATTATTTCTTTATAGACCATATAAATATGACGGTATTCAAGAACATATTAATATTATAGAATATATGTTAAGCAAGAACCGCCATGGAGAAACTAAGAATTTTGTTGGTCAGGCATTTTTCCATTGTTTTCAATTTAGTTGAGGTATTATGGAAAATTCAGAAAATCTTGCAAAATGGTATGAAAAACTTGTTAATTCTTGTAAAATGGTAATGGATTATAATTGCCATCAAATACCCATGAAATAGCACATAAGGTAATACGACTTGAGGCAAAAATAAATTCAATTAATTCTAAAATTGGCGCACATGAATGAAATTTATTCTGTAAGATTTGATAAAGATTATCAAAAGAGAAAATATCTCCATATCATGTCCCATACTAATAGTTGTGGTTTATTGATTTCTCCCGTTGCTTCTAATGTGGTAGATATTTTCAATAGAAATGTTTTTGCTATTAAAGAATGAGGTTAAAATGGATGTTAAAGTTTCAGGGGTTGGGTTGCAACTTGCAGTATTTTTTGTATTTTTAATTCTTAAACTTACCTCAGATAGGAGAAAAAATGCATAGTAAAAACACGGTTATTTTCGATCTTGAGATTCAAAAGAGTATTGCGGCAAAAGGAGAATATATCGACCCAGAAACCCAGGTAGATGGATGGGCCAACTCAAGCAAAAGTAAAATGAGTTTTGGGGTTTTGTTTGACTATGAAGATGGTCTATATAAAATTTATGATCAAAATAATATTAAAGAACTGGAGGAAAGGCTTTTAAGGGCAGATAGAATTGTTACTTATAACGGAATTTCTTTTGATTATGGGGTACTTAGAGAAGATGGGTGTAATATTCAACCTTCACCGCTTAGAGATTATGATATACTTGCTATGCTGTGGAATGTAAATAGAAAAAAGGAAAAAGGATTTAAACTTAACGAGGTTGGTGAATTAAACTTAGGAGTAGGGAAGTCAGATGATGGGGCAGAAGCCCCAAAGATGTTCCAATCTGGTGAATATGCTAGGTTAATTTCATATTGTATTTCTGATGTTTTCTTAACTAAGAGCATTTATGATTTAATTTGTAATCAAGGGTTTCTATTGGCAAAAGGTGGAATAAAATTTAACCTATCAGCATAAAGGAGTCTAAAATGGACATAACAAATATCAAAATATTTCCAATTCAAAACCCTAAAGGTAAAGTTGTGGCTATGTGTTCTTTTTCTTTGCAGGATAAAATTACATTTTCTGGGTTTTCGATTTTAAATGGAGACAAAGGTTTATGGATCTCAACCCCTTCACGAAAAAATCCAAAAACTGGTAAATATGCCTCCTATGTTTTCTTTAATGATAAAACACTAAAAAGTCTTATAGATAAAACTTTAATAACCGAATATAAAAAAACGAATAAAGATGCGCCAAAAAACTCACCCAAGAGTGACAACGGGGAATTTTTAGACGATGACGATGATATTTCTTTTCCATGAAAGGTTTAAATGATTTATGATATTTATGTTGCCCCAAATTTTAAAAACCAATTTGAATTTACGGAGGTAATTAAAAAAAAACTACATGAACCAATAGCTTTTGATATAGATAAAATGGAAAATTGGCAGGTGTGTTTAATTATCGACTTAGCAAGTCAAGATGATTTATTAAAAAGGTTTACATTATGCTCTAGATACCATGGGAAGTTATATAGTATTGGGGCCATGTTCCAAAGAGCAAGGTTATGGTATCTAGATTCTACAGATTCAGTGGATGATGTTAATTTTTTGACTATAAGCAGGTATTAATGGGCCTGGTTGTGTTTGGTATGATAGCTATAGTGAGTATTATTACTATTTTAATTTATTGTAGGCTCTATTTTCTATTTTAGAGGAGAAAAATGAAATACAAAAAACGAGCAATTAGTTTATTATCAAATGATCTAACAGTAGATGTAATGGAATTTGCCGGAAGATACAAAAAATTTAACAGTGATGAAGAATATCATAGATTAATGGCAGATTTATCTAAATTTATTTTAAGAAGAATTGTCCCAAGTGGTGTGGAAAATGGAGATATAAAAGATATACTAGAGAATTCAAAGAGGGCTTATAACCCTGATTCAATCCATGTAAAAGTTTTAAAAAATCTGTACGCTATTTTAGAAGGACGTAGAAATGTTTGATACTAAAAAATTCCCCAAAGAGTGCAAATGTGACATATTAAGCTGGACTGGTTGGATTATTGTTAACCCATTTGATAAAATACCAAACATCTGCGACAGATACCAAGATCAATGTGGTAAAACTTCTGTTTGCCCTTGTCGGCATGATAAAACCTGTCATAAAAAACGTATATGAAATTCACCCACCTGCATTTACATTCAGACTATAGTTCACTGGATTCACTTTGCCAGTTGAATAAACTAGTAAAGAGGATCAAAGAATTAGGCCATGATAGTTGTGCTATCACCGACCATGGAACTCTTTCTGGTTGTTTTAAATTTAATGAAATTTGCAAAAAAGAAGGGATTAAACCCATACTAGGAATGGAGACTTATTATTGTGAGGACATAGCAGAAAAAGTCTTTCCGTCTCATCTTACTATCCTAGCCCAGAATAAAACGGGGTGGAAAAATCTTCTTAAATTATCTTATTTTGGGGCAACTCTAGGCTTCTATTATAGGCCTAGGATATCATGGGATAAATTACTTGAATGTTCAGAAGGTCTTATTGTATTATCGGGATGTCTTTCTAGCCCTTTTTCTAAGTTAATTTTATCTGGTGAAGATTGCTCAGAAGAAATTAGAAAATTTCAATTTGTATTTGGGGCTAGATTCTTTTTAGAAATAAGTAAACATGGTATTGATAGAGAGAAAACAGTAAACGATCAATTATTATTGATGGGTAAAAAATTTGATATAAGATGTGTGGCAACTAATGATGTTCACTATATTAATAAATCTGATTTTAGTGCCCATGAAATAATAATGTGTCTTGCCGGAAAAACCGAAATAAATAATCCTGAGAGAATGAAACTTCCCTGTAATGAATTTTATTATAAATCAACAGATGAAATGTTGGCCCTTCATGACATCGAACATATTAATAATTCAAATTTGATTTCAAACATGATTGAATCAGATTTAATTGAGAAACAAACTTCTGTTCTTCCAGAGTATCCTAAAAATGAAATTGAACGTAGAATAAATTCTTTTGCCAGAGGACGTAAGCTATCAGAAGATGAAACCAATAGAGTTAAAAGTGAAATGGAAATTATTAACTCAGCCAAACTACAATCTTATTTTTTAATGGTGGCTGATTATGTTAACTATGCTAATAAAAATGAAATGTATGTAGGGACTGGAAGGGGAAGTGTAGCCGGTTCTTTAGTTGCCCACTTCCTGGGTATTCATTCAGTAGACCCTTTAAAATATGGTCTTTTATTTAGCAGGTTCTATAACAAAGGTAGATCGGGGAGCCTTCCAGATATCGACATTGACTTTTCTCTAAGAGATATAGTCTCTATGAGACACCATATGGAAGATGAATATGGTAAAGACCATGTGGCTGTAATAGGGACTTTAAATACAATGTCTGCTAAATCTGCCATAAAAGCTGTCGCTAGAACGCTAGAGGTTTCTTTTGCAGAAAGTAATTTATTTACTAAGTCTTTAGAGGATGAATCAATTGAGGATTGTCTTTTAAACCCAAAACTAAGAGCAATTTATGATAAAGATAAAAGATGGAGAGACATCATTGCCCTTGCCCTTATTCTTGAGGGGAATATTTATTCTGAATCTATTCACGCCGCTGGGATAGTAGTAAGCCAAGTTCCTCTTATTGATATTGTACCATGTAGAATTGATAAAAAAAGTGGAATGTTGGTGACTTGTTGGGATATGCAAGACCTTGAAAATCTAGGACTTCTTAAGTTTGACTTTCTTTCTCTTGCTACACTGGATATTATCCAAGAAACTTTAAGTGAAGTTGGTATTAAGTTTTACCATGATTTACCTTTAAATGATAAGAAAGCCTACCAAGAATTATGTAAGGGCAACACTGTAGGGGTTTTTCAGTTAGGATCAGATGGGATTACCAAGTTAACCCGTCAAATTAAACCAAAATCAATTGAAGATCTAGGGGTAATAGTGGCCCTCTATCGCCCAGGCCCTCTAGGGTCAGGATTAGACCAACAATATGTAGCTAGAAAATTTTCAAAACAGAAAATAAAATATAAGCATCCTAATTTAGAGCCAGCATTAAAAGAAACCTATGGGATCTTCGTCTACCAAGAATCTATCGTTAGGGCTTTAGTTGATCTTGCTGGATTTAGCGAACATGAAGCCGATAGCGTAAGAAAGATCATGGGTAAAAAGCTAGGCGATGAAGCCATGGCTAAAGTCGGTAAAGATTTTATTGATAGATGTGTAAAAAAAGAAATTGATATTAAAATAGCTAAAGATATTTGGAGTGAAATGCAATATTTTTCAGGGTATGCATTTAATAAATGTATATCTGGTAGCACAATAATATACAGAGGTAATAGCGGCAGAGGCAATGATAAACCAACTATATCACATTTATTCAAAATAAAAAATAATAGGAAATATTCGATAAAATGTAACCAAAAAGATTTATATAAAAAACTTAACCACCAAGGTTATGGGGAAATACTAGCACTTGATAGTGATAATAGGATAAGGCCCAGAAAAATAAAAAACATAATGTTTTCCGGGCTTAAAAAAACATATGAAATGGAATTGTCAAATGGCGTTAAGATCAGAGCAACGAAAGACCACAAATTACTTTCAAATAATGGTTTTATAATGATAGGTGATATTATAATCGGTGAAACTAAATTGATTTTTGATGGAGGCTACGAAAAAACAAAAATATTTGCTGGGTTTTCAGACAAAAATAATACATGGAAAAATAGGTCATATATTAATCCCCAAGAGGGTTTTGATTTTGGGGAGAATAACCCAGCCTACACTAATGGCTCTTTTACAGAATTTAAAAAATCTAAAAAGATATTATCTGCAATAAAATATTGCCAAAAATGTGGTATTACTGTTAAAAAATCTGAATACCATCATATAGATGGGGATAGAGGAAATAGTATTATAACTAATATAGAAAAATTATGTAACTCTTGCCATAAAAAAGCCGATTATGTGTTGGGGAAAAGAAAAAAAAGATGGTCTAAGGGGCATAAAATTGATTTTGTCGATGTTGTGTCTATAAAATATTTTGGGGAAGAAGAAACATATGACATAGAAATGGATACAGATGAACATAATTTTGTTGCAAATGGTTTAGTAAACTCTAACTCACATTCTATTTCCTATGCCCATCTAACCTATTATACTTCTTACTTGAAAAATAAGTTTCCCGCACAATTTCTTTGTGCTTGTCTTAATTCCGCCCTAGGGGAAAGGGAAAAGATTTCTAAATTTTTAAGAGAAGCTAGTAGGCTAGGGGTAGAAGTTAAGCCAGTTAACATTAGTATTTCAAAAGATCTTTTCACGAGTGATGGAATTTCGATCTACTGCGGATTTAGTGTAATTAAACAAGTAGGTTTTGGGACAGAAGACAAAATTTCTCGTACTAGTCTTTTGGATTTCTTTACTAAATCAACCATAGGTAGTAGGGCCATAACTAACATATTATTATGTGGAGGGTTTGACCATGTAAATCCAAATAGGAATTCACTGGTAAAATATTATGAAGAAATTAAAGCAGTTAAAGTAAAAGATGATCGTTTTACCCTGTTTTCGCCTTACGATCATATTAAAGCCCCTGATATCCCAGATATGACAATTAAGGAAAAGATTAAAATTGAGTTTGAATTAATAGGCCATATCTTATCAGTGGATATGTTTAAGTTACCATGGTTTATGAGTAATATAGTAGACTACAGTTACATAGAACACTGTTCTAGAACTGGAGGACCAGTAAAACTAGGTGGAATAATAACGGACTTTAATAAATTTGTAACTAAAAAATCCCAGAGAGTAATGGGGGTGTTTAATCTTTATGCAAAAGACTACACCGTTAAAGTAGTTTGTTTTCCCGATCAGTATCAACAATATTCTGACCGTTTGTTTGACGGCAATCTAGTCAGTGTTGTTGGAAAATGCAAGGAGGAAGAAGAATCATTAACCATTTTTGTAGAATATGTTAATAACATTCTCTAGTAAGCAGGTGAAAAATGAAAATAATTTTAAAGTTTTTGTTAAAAATGTTTATATTCTTATTTGCCCTATCTGTTTGTACAATAATAGGTTATGGTGTTTGGTATGGAATGGGGAAATTTCTATCATATTCCCAAACAATCTATGGAAATAAAGTTCTAGCTTATTCTATGGGTAGTGCTTTTGTTTTTTCGATATTGTTTTTTATTAAACATATTTTCAAATTTCTTAAAATTATATATAAAACTAGAGTATTGCATTTCTTAATTATAATAAGTTTTATTATTTCATTATTGATTTATTATGTTGGGGTTCCAAATTTGCCAATAAGTTTTATTGTTATAACATTTATATTTTCAATATTTTTTCTTATTTCTGAAATCGTCGCTAGATTCTGCCAGAAAGATAATACTAAAAGAGCAAGAAATGATGCTCAAATTTATCGGGATTATTTAGCAACTAAGAGAATAGAAGGAATAAAGAATAAGTTAAAAATTATACTCAATATCATTAATGTGCTAATGATAATATCGTCAATTATTTATGTAGCAAACAACTATTTATAATTCTAAATTTTACAACTAGGAGGAACCATGGAAGAATCTGGGTTAGTAACCGAGGTTAGTAATTTTGTAGGCGGGATTTTCAATAAAACAAAAAATCTTTTGGAGGAACAATTGAAAAAGTTCGAACAACTATCTTTTACTGATAAAATTCTTTTGGTAATTGCTGTTTATTTAATTTGGAAGATGTTTAAGTCTAAAAAATAATAAATTAATGTGGAGTCTATGAACTGTGTAAATCACAACAGTATGGGAAAATATCTCATAGGATACCATATTGTTTATTCTGCACGACGGATACGTTTTTGTGATATCGTCAGCCCCTATTAAGATAGGTAATCCGTCCCACATAAGTATTAAAATAGATTATAGATAATATTTTGCAAGAAAGGAAAAATAATGTGTGAGTTCCCAAGCTGGATCGAAAAGGATGGAGAGGCTTTTTTCTTGACGGACCGGGATGTCACCGAAAGAGAATCGGATCTCTCCAGAC
>ERZ1292625.2173-Hain-H41-01um-R1-2173-length-19161-cov-5_pt1 | contig 19161 bp, 17 predicted proteins | sample MGYA00564400_ERZ1292625 | MGnify/ENA primary metagenome ERZ1292625 (study PRJEB36523, sample SAMEA6512639) | groundwater metagenome | collected 2019-01-08 | study: AquaDiva: Metagenomics assemblies of 32 groundwater samples
CCTCGTGCCAGTTGATTATGCCGGTCGACCGACCGACCTCGCGGCATTCCGTGTACTCGCAAAGAAGCATAAACTGGTGCTGATAGAAGACGGCGCACAGAGTCTTGGCGCCTCCTATTGTGGCAAGTCGGTGGGTTCACAGGCCGACATGACCATGTTCAGCTTCCATCCGGTAAAGTCCATTACTACGGGAGAAGGTGGCGTTATCGTGACGAGCGATGAAGCGTATGCACGAGCACTACGACTATTTCGCAGTCACGGTATCACGCGTGATCCGCATTTCGTGAAAGAGAGTGAGGGTCCGTGGCACCAAGAGATGCACGCGCTCGGGGAAAATTATCGTATTACCGATATGCAAGCGGCACTCGGAGAAAGTCAGCTCAAGCGCCTCGGCTCGTTCATCAAGAAGCGTTCCGCTGCGGCACGCCGATATCCGAAACTGCTTAAAAATCTCCCGCTCGTTTTGCCGCCAGAAGATACGAAGACGGTCAACAGCGCATGGCACCTCTACCCGGTGCACGTCGCTCCTGATAAACGCAAAGTGGTCTTCGAGGCGCTGCGTGCCGCGGGTATCGGCGTGCAAGTTCATTACCTACCGGTATATTGGCACCCTTACTATCAGAAGCTCGGGTATAAAAAGGATCTCTGCCCGAACGCGGAAAAATTTTATGCAGGCGAGATATCGATTCCGTTGTTTTCAAAGATAACACTGGCGCAGCAGAAGTTCGTTGCGGATACGTTAAAGCGCATACTCGTCTCGATATGAAAAAAGGCATTGGACAAAAGCTCTATCAGAAAGCGAAGCAACTGATACCAGGAGGAAATCAGTTGCTTTCCAAGCGACCGGAGATGTTTCTACCGGAGCAGTGGCCCGCCTATTACTCGAAGGCGAAGGGCGTGTACGTGTGGGATCTTGATGGCAAGAAATATCTTGATATGTCGATTATGGGTATCGGCAATTGCTTGCTCGGCTATGGCGACAAAGACGTTGATATGGCGGTAAAGAAAGCTGTCGACAAAGGGGTGATGGCGACATTGAACGCGCCGGAAGAGGTCGAGCTCGCCGAGCTTCTCTTGAGACTTCATCCGTGGGCTGACATGGTGCGGTATGCCCGAACTGGCGGGGAGGCGATGTCGATAGCGGTGCGTATTGCGCGCGCGTATACGAGGAAAGACATCATTGCATTCTGTGGCTACCACGGTTGGAGCGATTGGTATCTATCGGCAAATCTCGCCGACGACAAGACTCTCGACGGACACCTTCTCCCAGGTCTTGAGCCGCGCGGAGTACCGCGCGGCTTGAAGGGCACGCTCATCCCATTCCATTTTAATGATATTGCCGAACTCGAAGCGGCAGTTAAATCAGCAGGGAATAATCTCGCAGCGATTGTGCTCGAACCTGTAAAAAGCAAACCTCCGACACCTGAATTTATGCGGGCAGTGCGTTCGCTCGCGGATACCTCGGGCGCAGTTCTTATTGCGGATGAAATTACTGCCGGTTTCAAGTTCGCCAAAGGAGGATCGCATCTCGCCTATGGCCTTAAGCCTGATATGGCAGTGTTCTCTAAGGCAATGGCCAATGGGTATGCTATGGCGGCTATTATTGGTAAGAAAACGGTGATGGAAGCGGCGCAAACCACATTCATATCAAGCACTAACTGGACTGAACGCCTCGGTCCTGCAGCTGCAATCGCAACTATAAAGAAACTCATCAAGACAGATACGGCCGGCCGTCTTGCCAAGGTCGGCAGAAGTGTGAAGAAAGTATGGGAGGCGGCAAGCGCTAAGCACGGGGTACCGATAGCGGTCGGCGGGAGCGATGCTATTGCGAGCTTCTCGTTCTCCGGAGTAGACGCACTAGCTCTGCAAACACTTTTCGCGCAAGAGATGCTTGAGCAAGGTATTCTCGCGCGGAACCTCTTTTTCGGCACACTCGCGCATACTGACGCGCATGTGCGGCAATATGCGAAAGCGGTCGATAAGGCATTTGCGGTGCTGAAAAAGGCAATCGATACTAATACCGTGCATGCTCTCCTTAAAGGGCCTGTTGCACACAGTGGTTTCGCCAGGCTGAATTAACAATGATGGGAGGAGCCGGTGTTTGATTATTAAAGAGGGCCGAAACTTGTGTTCCGGCCCTGTGCGTTGACTTAGTGAGAGAATGCCATAATGAGCGCTCCGACGAAGCCGAGCCCAATATCTAACCAACCCCAACCCTTAATCATCTTCCATTCATGGAAAATGAGCATCCCCACCAGTACTGGTCCGATGACGCCACCAACTGACATGATTGGTAGTGCTACCGTCTGCTCGACGAGGGTGAATGCCACGAACTGTAGGCCGAGCGAGAAGATGATGCTCACCGCCGCAAGGAAGATGAGCACTTGTTCCTTCTTTGTCTGCAATTGAGGGGTGGTGGAGCGCGGCAGATACCGTGTTGCCGCGAACAGTATTACCGACCCGGCAAATGCTCCCACGTACCACGTCACCAAGAACTCCGGCGTTTGAATGCCCGTCTTCGCCCAGTAATTCTCAAGGAATGTCGCGACTGCGAAGATGAGCATGAAGCCCACCGCATTCCTTAGAAATCCTGTCGTTGGTGACGATGCCTCTCCCACCTTTCCCTTGTTGCGGATATCCATGCGCGCATGCAATGCGACACTGACAAGCACGAGTATAAAGCCGAAAAGGAGCTGACCGTTTCCTTCAAATGCCTTCCATTCACCGAGAAGTATGGCGCTCATAAGGAGCGGGATGATACTCGTTCCCTCCATGAATATCCCAGTGCGGCTCGGGCTGATGGCCATCGCTCGCCACTGAAAGAAGACGGCGAATGGCATCAGCGCACCAATAACTGCTATTGGCCACAGATCACGTGAGGACGTGAACCCCAACACAATCATGACACCAACAGCGAAGACCACGGTCCATGCGTACTGGAGCATAATCCGGTAGATGCGCTCGCGTGGCGGTACATCGCCGAGGAAGCGGAAGACGAGGGGAGCCAGTATCGAGCCCCCAAGAATCTTCAAGGTTACTGCTAGTTCCCAAGTCATATGTTCCTCCCACTATAACAATGTTCTGAGACTTACTAGTTGTCAGCATATCTTTTTATAAAGCACTTGTCAAGGTGTGATAAACTATCGCACATATGAGTACCGTAGGTATTATTCAGGCGCGTATGGGCTCGACCCGGTTACCGGGAAAAATTTTAATGTCTCTCCTTGGCGAGCCGATGCTCGCGCGGATGCTTGAGCGCGTGAAGTGCGCGAAGAAACTCGATGCGATAATCGTGGCGACCAGCGATACGCCAGAGGACGATGCGACTGCGGGGCTTGCAGAGAAATGCGGCGTCAAAGTTTTTCGCGGGAGCGAGAAGGATGTGCTTGATCGTTTTTATAAAGCAGCAAAGGCGGCGGGGGCAGAAGCGGACACAATGGTGATGCGTCTTACTGGTGATTGTCCGCTCATGGACCCGGGCGTGATTGACACGGTCATCACACACTTTCAAGAAGCTCGAGGTGCCATCGACTACTGCAGTACGCCAAGCAATTATCCGGAGGGTCTTGATACTGAAATCTTTACGTTTGCCGCTCTTGAAGAAGCGGCGCGTGAAGCGAAACTGCCTTCGGAACGTGAACATGTAACACCATATATCAAGAATCGTCCGGAACGCTTCGTCAGCGACTCATGGCGAGAAGGCGAGGGCGACCATAGCACTATGCATTGGTCGGTGGATACGCAGGCCGATTTCGATTTTGTGACAAAGGTATTTGAGCAACTCTATCCGATAAATCCAAGTTTCAATAAAGACGACGTGCTTTCCTTGATTGCGCAGCATTCGGAACTCCTGGAAATAAACAAAGGAGGCACGGGTTATGAGGGACTCGCAAAATCATTAGAGGAGGATAAAAATTTTCTGCCATGAATTTACTTATTGTCGGCTGCGGCTCCATAGGCTCCCGCCATGCGCGTAATGCGCAGACTCTCGGACACAGCGTCGTCCTCTGTGATCCTGATCCTGCACGAGGACAGTACACGGATTACAAGACAACGCTTCAACAGGAGCATGTTGATGCGATAGTCGTCGCATCGCCCTCGAATCTCCATGTGGAGGTCGCGCAGTACTTTGCCGAAAAAGGAATCCCTATTTGTATGGAGAAGCCTCTTGCGACCAATCGAGAAGGGCTAGGGAAGCTGCTACAAACAATCAAAGATAAAAAAGTCATTACCATGATGGCGCAATCGTTCCGCTGGCATGAAGGGATGCTCGAAGTCAAAAGGAGGTTAGACGCTCGCGAGTTCGGCAAACCTCTCTCAGTAACGTACGTCGGTGGTCAGTATTTGCCCGACTGGCACCCGGGAGAAGATTATCGCAAGGAGTACGCAGCGCAGAAGAGTATGGGCGGCGGAGCGATGTTCACGAGCATGAGCCACTCCCTCGATACCATAGAGTGGTTATTCGGACCGATTGCGGATTATTCGGGAGAGAAGAAACGTGTGGGAACGCTCGATATCGACGCGGATGACACGGCAGACGTATCGTGCATGACTGCGCAAGGAGTGCGCGTAGAGGCTCATGCGGACTTCTTGGCACAGCCGGCGGTTCATCATATGCGTATTATCTGTGAGCGCGGGGTCATCGAGGCTGATTTTGCAGCCCATACGATAAACGGCAAACCGTATACATTTGACCAAAACAAGCGTTATCTTGACGAGCTTGCATACTTTATCCAGCTCGTGAAGCGCGGTGAGCATGACCCTGCGCTCGATCTCGCGCACGGGGCGCATCTGGTCGAGCTCATGACTAGTTCGCGCGTTAAAGACCTGACATGAGCCCGGATGCGATCCTCATCTTATCGGGAGGTGCCATCTCTTACGAAAGAGATGGACAAACTCAGTGGCGCTCTACCACCTATGACGAGAGCGATGCGTTCGGTGCGCTCGGAGGTCGCGACCGCGTGGAGGCCGTCGCCTTACTCGCAAAAGAATATCCTGGAGCATATCTCATAACGACGTCTCATCGTCTCGGGCGCGCTGTGCCCAGTCTTGCTCAGGTGTACGCAGATGAGCTTCAGAGATTTGGCATAGAGTCAGGAAGGATCGTGCAGGAAGAACGTTCCTCGACCACGCAAACCGCTATCGATGCTGCTCTGCAGCTCGCGCAAGAAAAAGGATGGAAGTATCTGCTTTTCGTTTCGAGCGGGTATCACCTCCCGCGCATTGAAGCATTTTATGCGCAGACGAAAAGCGATATTGCAGCAACCACTGTTTCTTCCGAGTCCGTACTTATTCAAAATGATCCGGCGTTTGCAAAGTATTTCGAGAATGTGAAAAAAACTCCCGCGTACCAGAAGCGTCTTGCGTCCGAAGCTCGCGGCGTCGAGGCGATCAGAAGCGGTTCATACCGCTCAGCTCCTACAGAGGATAAAAAGGAACGGTTGGCGCTATGAAAGTTTCTAGGTTGCGTAAATTTTTTAAAAATTTACGCAACCTTTTGCTTTTAAGTCGGCGTGGTACTCTTGTGTCATACATATGGGAAAAGAAAGAGATAATTTCTTCAAAACTCAACCGAACGTACTCGGCTACGAACCAGTCGATACCGTGATCATCGGCGACCATGTCGTTGGCAAAGGTCATCCGACCTTCATTATCGCCGAAGTGGGTGCAAACCACCGTGGCGATATTAATGTCGCGTTGCACGCGATCGACAATGCCGTGGAAGCTGGAGCCGACGCAGTCAAGTTCCAGCATCTGACTGGCAGCAAGATCGCTGCGGATACCATTATCTACGACGAGTGGCATGGCAAGCCAATCGGGCCTCTCTCCGGTTTCTATAAGAGCGCGGAGTTGCCAAACGAATGGACGGAACAGCTCGTGGCGTACGCAGAGAAGCGGGGGATCATGTTCCTTTCCACGCCGTTTGACATTGAAGCGGTTGACATACTTTCCAAGGCTGGCGTGCCCGCCTACAAAGTGGCTTCGTATGAGATGACCGACGATATTCTTTTGCGTCATATCGCGAAGCAGGGGAAGCCAGTCATTCTCTCGACAGGGATGGCGTATCTCGAAGAGGTCGCACATGCCATACGTGTCGTGCAGGAAGCCGGTAATATGCAGATCATCGTTCTGCACTGCGTATCGATCTACCCGCCGAAGACTTTTGCCGACCTCAACCTTCGGGCGATCATGACGCTTCAAGAAGCATTCAAGATTCCGATCGGCTACTCGGATCATTCGGCTCCTCCCTACAATGCCGCACCTATCGCAGCCATTGCCCTCGGTGCGTGTGTCATTGAGAAACATGTGACCGATGCGCGTACGGGCGGTAGTAATGATGATCCGAACTCGCTCGAACCTGCGGAATTCAAACGCATGGTCGAGGAGATCCGAAATGTGGAAGCCGCACTCTCAGGCTCTGGGATCAAGCAACCGGTCGTACGCGAAGGCCACAAACAAGACGAGATATTCGATCGTTTTGCTCGCCGATCGGTCTATGCGGTGCGCGATCTCAAGGCGGGTGAGACTCTGACCGAAGAGATGGTTGTCACGCTTCGCCCATGCGGAGGTATCGCACCAAAAGACCTGCGACTTTTCTTAGGTATGAAGCTCGCCCGCGATGTTGTTGCGCGCGCTCCGCTTACTCCGGAAGTCTTCTGTAAGTAATTCCGCGTGTTATATTGGGGCCCTGCATCAAACGATGCGGGGCCCCAATCTTTTTATATATTTACCATTATGATTTCTCGAATTAAACATAAAGGAGCCATACTCGATACTGTTGACGGCGTTAACGTTATTGATTGCCGCGCGTGCGGTTTTGCGCACGTATCACCGCTGCCGAGTGATGCGGAGCTGAAGCAGTTTTATGAACAGGAATTCTACCAGCACGAGCGGCCGAAATATTTTGATGAGACCAAGGAGGATCTGCCTTGGTGGATGGCGACGTACAATAACTATTACGAAATTCTTGAACGCCGCATCAAGGGCCGCACGCTTCTCGATATAGGTTCGGGTCCCGGCCACTTTCTGGCGTGCGGTAAAAAGCGCGGCTGGGAGACGGTTGGCATCGAGCCATCGGCCCCTGCGGCGCGCTACAGTGAGAAGCGCGGACTCACGGCTGTGAACGACTTTTTCAGTTACGATCGTGCAAAGAAACTAGGCACGTTTGACGTCGTGCATGCGGCGATGGTACTTGAACATGTGCCGGACCCGATTGGATTTATCGAAGATATGAAGAAGATGATCAAGAAGGGTGGTCATATCGCCATTTTCTGCCCAAATGACTACAACCCGCTCCAGCAAATACTCCGCGCCGAACGCGGGTTTGCGCCGTGGTGGGTCGTGCCGAAGCATCATCTCAATTATTTTTCCGTTGAAAGCATGAAACAATTGCTTACTCGCCTAGGTTTTACGATAGAGGATGTGCTTGGTACGTATCCGCTAGAGACGTTTTTGCTCGCAGGCAAAAATTACGTCGGCAATCATGCCATCGGGCGTGCTTGTCACGGAAAGCGTAAGGCGTTTGAAATGACATTGTATAAGAAGGATCCTGATATACTGAATGAGCTTTATGCCGGTTTAGCTGCTGCGGGCATAGGACGGGAATTTATGATTATCGCTAAGAAAAAATAATATGAAAAACTCAGCATCGAGCAAGCCACAGGCGATATGGCTCATTACCGGCGGTGCCATGCAGCGTCCTGCGGCAGAAAAGGTAAAGAATCGCGGGTATACGCTCGTCATGAGCGATGGCTCCATGGAGTGTGCGCTCCGTGCTATAGCAGATGAGTTTCTCCATGTCGATATCTTTGATATTCCAAAAAATATCGCTGCTGCGGATGAACTCAAAAAACGTTACGATATCCGTGCAGTCTTTACTACGGCGTCGGATTGTCACGAGACTGTGGCGCATGTCGCGCGCCATCTCGGGCTTTCCGGTATCGATCCTGCCATCTCGCGCGTTTGCCGCTATAAATACGAGACCCGCGAGCTCTACACAAAAGCGGGGATCCCTCAACCGAATTTTACGACCGTGAAGACGCACGAGGAGGCGCTTGCGGCCCTCCGTGAGATCGGTATGCCGGCAGCGCTCAAGGCGACGAATAATGCTGGGAGTCGCGGATTCGCACGCATCGATACCGCAGAAGATTTGACCGTGGACGCCTTTGCTCATGCCATTAAGAACGGTACCACCGGCGTAGCTATCATCGAAGAACTCCTTATTCCGGTCGAAGGGGAGATAGCGGAGCAGTCAGTCGAGACTCTTTGGTACGACGGCACGATGTACTGGCTCAACTGGGTGGAACGGATGTTCCGCCAGGATATGCGCTTCTTTCCGAAGTTTGATGCGCGAGTGTATGAAAATCTGCCGTGGGCGGTGGAGATAGGGCACCTCAATCCGGCGATTCACAGCATCGAGACGACTGCCGCGGTACAACAGATGGTTGAGCAGGCCGGGCGAGCTCTTGGCATGGACAAGCAAAGAGGTGGACATATCCTGAAGCATGATGTCATGCTTACTGCAAAGGGTCCTCGCATTCTCGAGTCGACACCACGTCTCTCGGGAGGCTGGGACTCGAGCGGGTCGACGCTCGCACGCGGCGCGGATTTCATCGACGGGGCGATCGAAATGGCTCTCGGGACTCCGTTGACGGCGGAACTATTCTACAAGTACTTTACGTACAAATACCCGCAAGCATATGTGGCGATGCTCTCCGAGATACCAAAGGACCCTAAGGATTGCATCGGCAGGCGCTTTGCTTTCGACAGCGGCCGTGATCCTGATGAAGCTGTGGCTAATGCATATAAGAAGGTAACGACGGGAAAATTCATCGCATGAAGTGCGTCTGGTGCGGAAAAGCAGGAAAGAAGATTTTCTATGCGCGCGTGCGCTGGGAAAAGCTCGACTCGAAGTGGTATCGGTGCGGCACATGCAGCAGCTTGATGATTCTCCCGCGGCCTTCTAAAAAGCTGATTGCTCAAGTATATGAAAACGATTATCGCGACAAGAAGCTGCAGCCGCACGCAGGTGTCGATAATCGAATCAGGTATTCGAAGGAATACCGCCCGACCGTTTTCGCCGAGTACGCGTTGTCGCTCGCTGATCTCGGCATACAGAAAGTAGGAGTTACGTCAGTACTTGATTTCGGTTGTGCCGACGGTGTGTTTCTCGAGTTTTGTAAAGAGTATTTTAATGCGGACACGAAATTGTACGGTACCGATTTGTCGGAAGGAATGCTCGAACAAGCCAGAAAAAACGGATGGAATGTAATTTCTCTCAGTGAGATTGGCAAGCTCAAGAGAACATTCGACCTCATCACTCTTTGGGACGTTATTGAGCATGTGGAAGATCCCGGGACGGTAATTTCTCAATTAAAAAAACTGCTGAGCCCTAAAGGCAGGATCGTCATACAGACTCCGCGATTTGGACTGCTTGGCGAGTTTGCGGGAGAGCATTGGCCGCATCTGTTGCCCGTCCAGCATCTGAGTGTTGCTTCAAAGGAAGGCATGCAGAAATGTATTCGGCGCGCAGGGTTTGCTATAGAGGCGCATTCCAGTTTCGGCGCGAATGCTCCTAGTACTGCCGTCGCCCAGCCATATAAACGTGTATTCGATCAATTAGCAAAGAAGTTAGACTTCGGCGATGTGCAGATACTCAGCATGAGGCGTAAAATGAAGTCATGAGCATTCATGCGCCCGGAAACAAAACGCTTGCCCTTTTGGATTTCGAGCTTGTCAGTCTTGAGGAAGGAAAACAGGTGGATTGGCGCTCTGATGATTTCGAAGCGGTTGCGGTCATTATCGAGGGGGCATGTTCTATCTCTTCGGAGGGGAAGACCTGGGAGCTTAGACGACGTTCGGTTTTCGATGAGGCGGCTTCTGCCGTTTTCGTCTCGCCTGGAGTACTACTTGCTATTCATGCAAATGAGCGAACGACGCTCGCTCTGTGCAAGGCCCGCGCGGACAAAAAATTCCCGACGGCGTTCATATCTCCGGAAAATGTTTCTACCGAGTGGCGCGGAAACGAAGGATATAGAAGAAGAGTGTTCAATATCGTAAACAAGGAAACGCAAACGCAACGGATCGCAGTAGGCGAGACCATCAATGAGCCTGGACAGTGGTCGTCGTTTCCTCCCCATAAGCACGATCGTCGCGAAGAAAAATCTGGTAAGGTCGTGGAAGCCGCTCTCGAAGAAATCTATTATTTCCGAATAAAGCCGGAGACCGGCTTCGGCTTTCAGCGGGTGTACACTAAGGACGGCTCTTGTGATGAATCCTATGTGATAAGAGATGGCGATGTGACGCGTATTCCGGGAGGCTGCCATCCCGTGGCAAATATGCCCGGACATCAGCTGTATTATCTCTGGATGCTTGCCGGCGATGAGCGAGTATACGTTTGGAATACCGATCCAGAATTTCTCTGGATGGAGCAAACCGGTAAATCATGATATTTTGACCCTACTTACCATGACATACGATTGGTCCAATGTAGCGAGACTTGACACTCTCAAGATTACGGGAGAGAACGAGGTGCTCGTATTTGAAGCTCCCGGCGAACACGCGGAAGTATATCTGAAGGACGGCACGATAGATAAAGTAATCTTTACCGCCGCGGATTCTGATGCCGTCACGATCAATGCAAAGGATGCGCACGCGATTGTTGTTGGCGAGGGCAATGCGCAGCGCGATGTGTATCACTATCTCAAACCGGGTGGATCTGCGCCGACCATGCGCCTCGGCATTACCGCGCACCGCGGAGAAGGTACTTGGTCGAGCTTGCCACATGATTTCGAACTCCACACGGAACCGGGGTTCGAGGAAGTTTTCTTTTATATTCTCAAGGGCGCGAGCAGACGCGGCATCCAGGTAGGAAAAGGTGTGTGGTTCGACAACGCGCCCGTGGACACCGCCTGGCCTATCAAAGACCACACGTTCGGTACGGTGCCGATGGGGTACCATCCGGTCGTCGGCGAGCCCGGGGTGCACGTATCGTATGTATGGGCGTATCTCGCCAAGAAGAAAGCGTGGGAAAAGGTAAAATAAACATGAAGAGTTGGAATACAACGGCTACTGATTTCGGCACCGGCTTCATATTCGACGGACGGCCACTCTCTTAGGACGCGGAATATGCAACAGAACTTCGGCATTGCGACGCGCTTCTACGGATTGACGGAAGGGGACGTGGAGCGTCTCACGACATGGATCGACGCGGCGCTTGCAATCGTCCCCGCGCAGAACGTGTTCGTCGCCATCAACGCTGAGGCCGATCGTTCTGGAAGCCAGGAATTCATGCGCACGAGATATCCGGAGGTCGTCGCGTTCCCCGTAACCCCCTGGGGCAAGGTTGTGCAGGCGCCGAACGCACTTCTCATCAAGAGTGCGGAACGGGTGACGCATCTGCTGCTCGCAAGTACCGAGTACCCGGTTACCAATCCGCTCGTATCGCTCTTACTCTCGCACCTTGATGCACAGACGCTTGTGGTCGGCGCCAAGCTCGACGTGCATGATTTCAAGGTGCCTCTCGGAGAACGCATTCTGATACAGCATGCGAGCGGCCTGCAGATTCCATGGAACACGTGCGCATTGTGGTCAATCGAGCATTTGATACACACCGGGTTCGTGCTCACAGCCGATTCCTTTACGGACCCTAACAATGCGGGCATGGAAGAGATGGGGACCATCGCCGCACAGCAGAGATTGTGGCCGAATAAAGCAGTCGCGAAATTGGTGGCGACCGGCGAAGGAGACCTCGTCCACAACATGCATGGATGGAATATTAAACGCCGCGAGAGGTTCGTCCGCAACTTGGAGTCGAAAAATTCGCGTTCCGCCGCGCAGATGGAGCGCCTTTCGCTCCCTATGCCCGATATCCTTCATATTGGCCTCGGGAATCCGCCATCGCGAAGTATTGACTAAAAAAATAATTATTCTACACTATAGTTGGGTGCAACTTGAACAGTATTGCCTTACATAATCTAACCAAAAGAGAGGGAATACCTATGACCAACTTCATGCCTCATTCTTCGGACAGAATCAGTGTGCAAAAAACTGCCGTCGTTATCGGCGCGACCGGGAATCTTGGTTCGGCGATTGTCGAAGCCCTGCGCGCAGAGGGCTACGCGATCGACGAGACGTGGACCGGTTTGGACCGTCCGGACGCGACAAAGGCGTCATCGTACGCGGATCTTCCGCCGCGGATTGACATGGCGGTCTACGCTGCGGGTACGAGTGTCGTGAAGCCCATTCAGGAACTGACCGAAAAGGAGTGGAGCGAGGTGATGGACGTCAATGTGAATGGGGCTTTCCTTTTCGCACGTGCCGCGTATGAAGCTCTGAAAAAAGCGAAAGGAACATTCGTCGCCATCTCATCCATGAATTCGATGCATCCCTATCCGAAGAGGGCGCCGTATACCACCTCCAAGGCGGCGATTGAAGGCCTCGTGAGACAACTCGCGATCGAGTGGGGTAATGACGGCATCTCGACGCACGCGATACGTCTCGGTCCTCTGAACAAGCTCATGAAGGTGGTGAAGCCGTTCGCAAATCCGGTCATGCTCGAAGCGACGAAGAAACGCCTGCCCCAACATGAGCTCATACCGGCCGAAGCCGTGGCCAGCTATATCGCCTGGCTCGGCGCGGGGAATGCCCAGTGGGTCACTGGCGCAGTCATCGACTTCGACGCAGGTTTTTCTCTGAATGCTTATCCGCTCGTATAAGTTTTAAAATCAGTAGACGGCTCCCGTACGCACGGGAGCCGGTTTCTTTTACCGGTGCGTGCAGGTTATAGTAAGTACTAGCCATATGAAAGATAATATAGGGGCGCTCTGGGAAGCGTTTGGGAGATATCGTTGGCATGTGTTGGCGCTTACCATGTTCGGCGTACTGAGCCCCCTTCTCGAGGGTATCGGTATCAATGCGGCCATTCCGCTCATGTCATTCTTTGTGGGCGGCGCGGGAGCTACTACCGATTTTGTTACAGGGACCATCAAGGGAATGTTCGCCTTTTTGCATGTGCCGTTCAGTTTTCGTTACCTGCTCGGTTTTGTTCTCATTCTGTTCATTATCCGGTCGGTTTCAGTCGTTCTGTTCGGATACATTCGTGGTTGGATTAGCGCTGATTTCCTTGGTAAGGAAAGCGAGGATGTGCTCCGACGTACGATGCTTTCCTCATGGTCATTCTCCCTGAAACAGAAGATAGGAACAATGCACAACACGCTCGTCCGCGACGTACAGCAGACAGGCAATCTGCTTGGTGCCATGGTCCAGGTCATACAGTCCTTCAGCGGTTTTTCCATGTACCTTCTTGTGGCGGTAAATATTTCTCCTTTGATGACGTTTTATTCGATCGGCGGAGGAGCTGTCTTACTGTTCATACTGCGGCCGCTCATTCATCGTACCCGGCGTATCGGGCAGCAAACAGCCGGAGCAGAGAAACAATTCTCCCAATTTCTGAGCGAGCACATCATCGGGATGAAATCGATCAAGGCCGCCGGCGCGGAGCGCGCTGCGCTCGCGAACGGGAACGCGCAGATTCGCCTTTTGCGCCACCTATCAATTCGACAATCGCTCGTGAACACGCTGAGCACGAGTTTTTTCCAGCCGTTCGCGCTGGTCCTCGTTGTACTGCTGTTCTTGCTGACGTATCACGAACCCGGATTCAGTATCATCTCCTTCGCCGCCTCTTTATATCTCATACAAAAGATATTCGCGTATCTGGAGTCCGGACAGAATGCCATGCAATCGGTAAGTGGGTTCCTGCCCTATGCCAGAAATATCGCGATGTTCAAACGCAATCTTGATATGCATAGGGAATCGTTTGGAAGCGGCACGCCGTTCGTTCTTTCGAAAGAACTCGCTTTCAAGGGAGTTTCTTTTTCGTATGATGAAGGTAGGAGAGTTCTCGATGGTGTCGATTTTTCGATACGGCCGGGACGGACGATCGGGCTCATCGGGCCTTCGGGCGCTGGGAAAACTTCAATTGCCGATCTCCTTCTGCGGCTTTTCAAGCCGAATGAAGGGGAATTATTTTTGGACGGGGTCCCGAGTACTGCAATCTCTCTTGAGACGTGGCGGAAGAATATCGGATACGTGTCGCAAGATGTGTTCCTTCTTAATGGCACCATCGAAGAGAATATCCGTTTCTACAATCAAACGCTGACCAGAGAAGACATCGAGACTGCCGCGAAGCAGGCGAACATCTACGACTTCATCCAGGGCCTACCCGAAGGATTTAAGACGACGACTGGCGATCGGGGCGTCATGCTTTCGGGAGGACAGCGTCAGCGCATTGCGCTCGCCCGCGCACTCGTCGCCCACCCGGCGCTCCTCATTCTCGATGAGGCGACAAGCGCACTCGATCATGAATCGGAAAAACTCATTCACGAGTCAATTCGCGCGCTTCATGGGAAAGTAGCCGTCTTCATCATTGCGCATCGCGCATCGACAGTTGCCGAGGCCGATACTATCCTTGTTCTTGACCATGGTCGCATCGTGGAGCACGGCACGCCGAAAGAACTGTTACAAAAGAACGACTCCTATTTCTCCAGGATGCAGCGTTCGTGATAAAATAAAGGCATCCTCTTCGGGGAGGGTAGTGTCTTATTCTGTAACCAATGATCATGAAAAAATACGTGTACGCAGCAGGAATTTTCACACTCGCGATCTTCATGAGCGGAGTACCAATTGCAGTACTCGCTGAAAGCAACGATATCGAAATAGGTGTGAATGCGGAGGTGCGCGTTCAAGTACAGGGGACGGATGCGTCGACGGGCGTGACCGCGCGCATTGATGAATCAGAGGATGGGCAGGAGAGGGTAGAGAAACAAGAGAAGCAATCAAAAGTACAAAGCTCAAAAGAACAAGAGAACGATGAAGAAATAAAGGGTGAAGATCAAGACGAAATTCACCTTGAGCTCGAGGATGATGAAGACATTGCGTTTTCGCTCGATGATTTAAAAAAGAAAATTGAGAATCGCAAGCATGAACTCGACGATGAAGAGGCGAGTACAACAATCAAATCTCGTGAGATTGTAAAAAATGCAAATGAGGTGCGCCTTGCAGTGCACAGCCTGCTCGCTTCCAAGGAACTTCTTGGTGGTATCGGACAGCAAGTATCGGAAATCGCTAAGGGTATGAATGATTCGGTTGCGACGACGACGAGTGCTGAGGCGCAGATACAGGCACGTAGCTTCTTTTCGAAGCTTTTCTTTGGTGGCGATAGTGCAGCGGCAGATGTCATCACTCAGGCAGTCGCACAGAATCAGCAGCGCATCGACGATCTTACTAAGCTTCTCGGCGAGGCGAATGTCTCAGCTGATATTCAAATAGTCTTGAAGGCGCAGGTAGCGGCGATACAAGACGCTCAAACTCGCCTACAAGACCTTGCACAGAAAGAACAGAAGATGTGGGGGCTCTTTAGTTGGCGGTTCTAAACGTTATCTCCATTGCTGTGAAGGTCTGACCTTCACAGCGCGCAACGCCCGGCGTAAAGCGGGGCGTTGCGCGTATCGGTCTGTGCTATAGTTGCTCAATCATGAAGATTGAAAATAGTGCGAAGCAGCACGATGGTTTCGCGAAACAGATTGCGCGCTGGGTTGCACTCGGGGCGTTGTTCCTCATCCCACTTGCACCACTGGTGGTCGCCAACACATTTTTCTTCCCATTTATCACCGGCAAGGCGTTTTACTTGCGCATTCTGATAGAAATAGCGGTTGTCGCGTGGATAGCACTCGCGTTTTTGGATAAAGAATATCGTCCGCGATTTTCCTGGGTCGGCGCAGCGGTTGTCGGATTTGTCGCCTGGATGTTCATTGCTGACGCGTTCGCTCCGAATGCGGCGAAGGCTTTTTTGAGTAATTTCGAGCGTATGGAGGGTTGGGTGCTCCTCATGCACTTACTCGGCTTCTTCTTTGCTATGAGTGCGGTGCTGCGCGTAGAGAAGAAGTGGCGCGCATGGTTCTTGGCATCGCTCGGCATCTCAGTCGTTATTATTGGTTACGCGCTTCTGCAAATTGCGGGTGTATATGCTATCCATCAGGGTTCCACGCGTATTGATGCGTCGATGGGAAATTCCGCATATCTCGCGATCTATTTTCTTTTTAGCGTTTTTGTCGCACTTTGGCTGGCTCTTACCGAAAGTCGTGCGTGGCTGAAATGGTCGCTCATCGCGCTCGCAATTCTGCAAGGAGTACTCATTTTCTTTACCGAGACGCGCGGCACAATAATTGGGCTGGTTCTCGCGTTTGCGCTTGCGGCACTTCTTACTGCGTTTACTGCAGGGAAGCATGCTCGTCACGCGGCAGCAGGCGCACTCGCGCTCATCATGATTCTCGCGGGCAGTTTTTACCTCGCCCGCAATTCTGATTTCGTGCAAAATAACCATACGCTTCAGCGCGTTGCCTCTATTTCGCTCAAAGACGGTCAAACGCGCTTCACTATCTGGAGTATGGCGCTCAAAGGAGTTTCGGAGCGTCCCGTTCTCGGTTGGGGGCAGGAAGGTTTTAACTACGTCTTTAACAAGTACTACAATCCATCGCTGTATCGGCAGGAACAATGGTTTGATCGAGCGCACAATGCTTTTGTTGATTGGCTTACTGCTGGTGGCGTACCCGCATTTTTGCTCTACCTCTCGCTTTTCGGCTCCGCTCTCGTCCTGCTGTGGCGGAGTTCTGAGCTCTCGCGTCCTGAGCGCATTGCGATCACGGCTGCACTGGTCGGCTACGCCATTCACAACGTATTTGTCTTCGACAATCTTTATTCCTATATATATTTCTTTGCGTTGCTTGCGCTTATTGACTCGCAGGTCGCACGGCCTATCGAGCAGCTTGAGCGTGCGCCCGAGCTTGAATCTACGGATGGCGTGACCTATGCGTTGCCGATTGCGGCCATCGTTGCTGGTGCGCTCGTCTGGCTTGTTAATGTTCCCGGCATGCAGGTGGCATCTAATCTTATTACCGCTTTATCGCCTTCTTCCTCCGGCCTCGCCGGAAATATTGCTGCCTTTGAAGAACTTGCCGTGAGCCCTTCCTTTGCCGCACAGGAGATACGAGAACAACTCATTCCATTTGCGGGTTCGATTGTGCGGAATCCGCAAGCAACAAATGAGATGAAACAGCAGGCAGTTTTGCTTGCCATCGGCGAGATGCAAAAACAAGTTGCTTCCTATCCGCTCGATGCGCGTGGTCATCTCCAGCTCGCTTATGCATATCGCATAGCCGGGGACAATGCGAGCGCCCTCAAAGAGATTCAGCAGGCCGTGCTGTTGTCTCCAGGGAAAGAGTCGATATGGATTGAGTTAGGCGCGACAGCGTGGGACCTTGGCGATGTAAAAACGACGCAACAGGCTTTCCATACGGCATATACGCTCGGTCCGCAATTTGTAGATCTTGCCGCATATGCCGCCGCCGGCAGTATTGCTATCGGCGATCTCGCAGCAGCCGATAAAATCCTTGTTGCTGCGTACGGATCTTTGCTAGTCGATAACGACATTCTCGCAGTTGCTTATTATCGCACCAAGAATTGGCCTCGTCTCATTTCCATTTGGAAGCTTCGTGTGGAGAAACCAAATGCGAGTGTTGAAACGTGGTTTTCGCTTGCAGCGGCCTACTACACCGCGGGCGATACTGTGAACGCTATCAAAACGATTAACAAGGCCGTTGCACTGTATCCGGAAGCAGCTTCTATTGGTGCGTCAGCGATTGCTCAGATAGAAGGAAGGACGACCGGACAATGACAGTAGAAGAATACGTCTCACTTGCATCGCTTACGACATTTCATATTGGCGGGGGAGCACGGTTTTTTATAGAGGCGCATACCGAAAAAGATATTGAAGATGCGATTGCCTATGCGCGCAAGCACGCGCTCTCGATGTATCCTTTAGGCGGCGGCAGCAATGTGTTGGTGCCGGACGCGGGTGTCACCGGCATTGTGTTGAAGATGTCGATGCACGATATTGCGTGTGAGGATAGCGGCGACGAGACGCTGCTCATCGCGGGCGCCGGCGCATTATGGGAAGACGTTGTTGGAAGTGCAAGCGTCCGTGGTCTCTTTGGCATAGAGAATCTTGCAGGCATCCCGGGTACGATCGGCGGCGCGTCGGTACAGAACATTGGTGCGTACGGCGCGGAACTCAAGGATACATTTGAATATGCCGACGTTATCAATAGTGCGACTGGTTTGTCGCGACGAATTACGCGCGCTGAAGCCATGTTCGGATACCGCACCAGTTTTTTCAAAGAACATCGCGAATATATCATCATGCGAGTCGCGCTGCGTCTCAAAAAGCATGCGATTCCAAATGTTGCATACCCCGATCTTCTTCGGGCGAAAACCGACGGCGTGCCGCTTGCGACGCCTGAAGAGATAGCGCGCACCATCCGCAATATTCGTGCTCAGAAGTTTCCGCACGATGATCAGCAGGGGACTGCAGGCTCTTTTTTTAAGAACCCTATTATTTCGCAGGAACTCGCTGATGTTCTTGCAAAGCGTTTTCCTGCTATGCCGATGTTTCCCAATAAAAATGGGATGGTAAAGATGTCGCTTGCATGGCTCCTCGATCATGCGCTCTCGCTCAAAGGATTTTCAATGGGTCGTGCGCGATTGTATGAAGGACATGCGCTCGTTATCGTTTCGCACGAAGGAGCGTGTGCGGCAGAAGTTGATGCTCTTGCACAGGAAGTTTCCGAGCGTGTGTTCGCTCTGACCGGCATCATGATTGAGCGCGAAGTTGAAACCTTTGGTGCATAAATAACTTTTGCAAAAATATTTTTTGCAAAAGTTATCCACATTTTATTTTATTTTCTTACACAAAGTTTTTTTACGCGCGATAATACTACATAGAAACGTTTGCGCATGAAAAATATTTTTGCGCGTGAACGGGTCGACTTATCAGCCCGCATCCATAATTTGAATTCAACATGGCAAAAAAGCGCAAGGCAGCGAAGAAGGCAGTAAAGAAGACGACGAAGCGCAAGGCAGCGAAGAAGCGTGGTTAGTCGTCCGTCTGTCTGAGTTCATCAGGCAGAAAAAGAAAAAGTGACCGCCGCTGGCGGTCACTTTTTCTTTTTGTCTGGAAGAAGACTAAGTGATATACTGCGCCGTAATGTTTGGACTCGAGCGTTTTTTTGCAAAAAATCAATCCGCGGCCTTTTTAAAGGCTGCGGC
>ERZ1292625.2174-Hain-H41-01um-R1-2174-length-19154-cov-8_pt1 | contig 19154 bp, 21 predicted proteins | sample MGYA00564400_ERZ1292625 | MGnify/ENA primary metagenome ERZ1292625 (study PRJEB36523, sample SAMEA6512639) | groundwater metagenome | collected 2019-01-08 | study: AquaDiva: Metagenomics assemblies of 32 groundwater samples
TAAACATAGAATCAATCACAGCAAATTCGTTGCACTTCGAAGTTGAACCCGCCGGAAATCCGCATCAGGAAGCTGACTGACTCCCATGCGACTAAAACCAATTGCGCCGAAAATCAAAAGCCCTGCCATCAGCATCCACGCAAAAACATGATTACGAATTGAAACTTCAGAAATTCCTAAAGACATGAATCCCTCACTTCAGTGGCTGAGCCGTTGCGGATCTAAGCTGCGCCCATGCCGTTAAAGCATCAAAGCGAGTTTTATCCAAAGTTCGTTTAGTGTCTTGGAGTGCATTGAGTGCTTGGATAACATCCAGATTTGTCGTTAAACTAAAACTATAATTACGAGCTTGCTCTTTATAATTCTGTTCCGTTGCCGAGAGTGCCTTTTCTAAGGACTTCACTTGCTCTAAATCACTCATCAGAGTGCTGTATGCCCGGCGAATTTCCTCTTCAGCAACACGTCGCCGATTTTTTAACAGCAGTTCTGCTTGAATTTCAATCTCGCGAATTTGGCGAACCTTGGCGCTGACAATGCCACCAGAAAAAATGGGAAATGACAAAGAAAGCCCAATGTCCCAATCGGGATTATTACTGCTTTGAACCCCTGACTGCGAAAGATAACCATTTCCGATTAAAGAAAGAGTTGGCAAATGACCTGCTTGGGCCGAACGAATCTCGTGCTCATTTGTTTCAACACCAAGTTTAAGGGCTCGAATATCTGGTCGGTTATCAATTTCATTTAAATAGGATTCAATTGTTTTTGGTTCTTTTGGAAATCTCATCGGATCAGTAAGTAATGTTGTTCGATCAAGCCCTGTAACGCGAGCAAAAGTGTCTCTGGCAACATTGTGAACTCCTTGTGCTGCCAACAGTTGAGATTCCAAAACTGAATCTAAAGCCTCGGCCGCCAACACCTCAACTTTTTGTGTCTTTCCAATCTTCATTCGTTTGCGCAATTCCTTGATACGATCTTGGGTAAGAGCAATGGACTTCTGAATGTTTTTGATGTCTTGCTCGGCAGCAAGGACAGCAAAAAAACTTGCGGCAACATCGGCGAACAAAGCATTTTCCACAGCCTCTAAATTCTGTTGACGGGCTGCCACTTCCGACGAGGCTGCGGAAAAATCAGCTTTATCTTTTCCACCTGCATAAAGAGATTGTGTCAGAGTGATCTTAGATGCTGTTTGATCTTGCGAGTTCGATCCGGTTATTTTATTTTGTCGCAGATAAGTTGCACCTAAAGCAAGTCCGGGAAGAAATCGACCGTAAACTTGGTCCTTGAGTGCTTCGGATTCACGAATAAGGGCTTTTCCTTGGGGAACAGATTCAGTTTTCTCTTTAGCTGCGCTATAAACTTCGCGCAAATTTAAAGATGCTGGAGCTCCAAAAGCTTTATTTTCTTCCAGGACGAAACTGAGAAGAAAAATTTGGATGATAACAAAGCTTCTCATTTCTACCCCTAGCATCTATTTAGTAGAAAATGCTAAGGGCACAGGATCCTAATGTCAAATACCGGATAAAGGCTTTAACTTAGTTTATGATACAAGAAAGGTTCATATTTACCTTTTTTGATGCTTTTGTTTCTCGAGTTTTAAGATCAACTCTAGTGCTATTGTCCATTTTTTCTATATGAATAAGGGCCATATCTGAGTTTTTATAAGTTAAGCTCAAATCAAAACTATTTTCAGATTGAGATGTGCTGTATTTTATTATGGGCGTTAACTTATCGGCAATCAACAATGTCGCATGAATATTTATTCTTGGAGTTTTGCGCTCTTCAATCGAAAGATTTAAAGAATTCGGCATTCCTGCTCTTGTCATAGGATCCATAATATTTGTTCGAAGAGACACTAAACACTGCCGTCCATCTGGCGTTTGACCAAAAAATTCACCTAACTTAAGCCAATTTTGCATCAAATTTTGGGCTAACTGGTCATGGGCCATCATTTCTTCTGTGGTAAGCGCTAAAGTGGTCGTTGATAAAAACAGAACAAATGCTGCTAAATAAACTCTTACTAAAATCACAAGAGACTCCTTCGGATAAAGTATTAATGAAACTTTAATTTTCACCGGTATACTGCCAGAAATCAGGGCTGTCTAGGCTTTATGTTAAGGAAATCTGGAGTGCCAACTCTCGAATAGGTAAATTTGGCATAAGCTAAGTTCCTTGACGACTTTCTTTTCTTTCAGATAAAAATAAAAGAAGGTCGTTTTTTAATTTCTCTCGAATGAGATTATCTTGCAAGTCACACTCAAAAATAAAATAACCCTTTATTTTCGAAGAACCCTCTTAAGCATACTCAGTGGCCTGCTCGCTGGAACGGCGGCTGCGGCTTTTCTGATCTCTTTAGAATGGGCTACCCAAACGCGTAATGAAAACTCTTGGATCATTTGGCTCCTTCCCTTGGGTGGTTTTTTTATTGGATGGGTTTATCATCACTACGGCCATGATGTTTCCGAGGGACATAATCTTATTTTAAATGAAATTCATGACCCCCAAAATATTGTTCCACTCAAAATGACACCACTCATTTTACTAAGCACAATCCTCACTCATCTTTTTGGAGGTTCTGCTGGGCGCGAGGGCACTGCCGTGCAAATGGGAGCTTCTCTTTCCGATCAACTCGGTCATTTTTTTAAAATTGAGGCTGCGGAAAGAAAAATTTTACTTATAGCAGGAACTGGAGCTGGCTTTGGTGCCGCCATTGGTACTCCGTGGGCCGGCTTCATTTTTGGAATGGAAGTCATCAGCGTTGGCAGACTTAAACTCTTTGCTTGGTTTGAATGCTTTGTTGCCTCGTTTATAGCGTATTTTACGGCGGTCTTTTTACAGGCGCCACATTCACACTTCCCGACCATCGATAAAATTGATTTCAATTTTAAAACTCTGGCTTATGTGTTGGTTGCTGGAGTCCTATTTGGGTTTACCGCAAAAATTTTTATTTTCACCACCCACTCCTTTGAAAAAATGTGGGCGAAACTTATTTCATATCCTCCGCTGAAACCTTTTTTTGCAGGGATGATTTTAATCCTGCTTTATTATATTGAGGGAAGTTATCGTTTTGTTGGACTTGGGATACCCTGGATTCAAGAAGCGCTGACTTCGCCCGGATCATTTGCAGATCCCGTTTTAAAAAGCCTTTTTACTGCACTGACTGTTGGTTCTGGATTTAAAGGTGGCGAGTTTATTCCCCTGGTTTTTATCGGAACAACATTGGGTAATGCCTTGGCCATTATTCTGCCAGTGTCGTTCAAACTTCTGGCAGCTGTTGGATTTGCTGCCGTTTTCGCCGGAGCCGCAAATACACCCATTGCTTGTAGTGTGATGGCCATTGAACTCTTTGGCTGGTCCATCGCCCCCTATGCTGTCGTCGGATGCTTTGTGAGTTATTATTTTTCAGGACATGATGGAATTTACCGGGGACAACGACGCAAGACCAAACTATGGTCCAGGTAAGTTCTTCATTTGTTTTAAATATTTCCGATATATTCTGAATGAATCGCGTCCTTATTTATTTCATTTTATTGCTATCTATTATTGCAAAAGGCGAACCTCAATTTCGCGATAAACTTTCTCGGCAGGAATGGAAAAATGAAATAACTGAAAGTTTAACTAAAAAAATTTGCGAGCCAAAATCTTATTTTGTCACTTGCTACTCAGTCACTTCCGGTCGTTGCCGAGCTGAATTGCCTAAGCTAACAAAAGCCTGCTTTCCACAAAGGCTTCCCAGCTCGATTGATCTTCACAACGAAGGCATTTTTTATGGTGCAACTTTAGGACGATGCGTAGGTCAGAAATACGACGAGCTATTTCACGAAAAATATAAAGCAATAGCCGAATGTAGAAATTATCAAAAATGAAGTTAACTATTTTCTTTTTTATTTTTACCTTTGTTGTGAAAAATGTTTTCGCGCAAAACTGCAGTTTAACGGAACATCAAATTGACCATTTAAAACAATCTCTTTTGTGCCTCGCAGAGGAATCTCCTCAAGGCTGCAAGCAGGCGACAGGGATTGGACTTTCAACCACAACTAAAGTTGCAGGTGCAATTGGTGCGGTCACAGCAGGAACGGTGGCCGCGCAAATGTGGAGAGCCAGAGGTAAAGCTTGTGGTATTCCCGGGTTTAGTTTTAATTGGATAGGAATGTTAAGCACTGTCGCCAATGCTGCATTAAATTGCTACTCTCCCCACATGATCCTGGATGGTCTTTATAAAGATGTTCATCCTCAAGTGAGTGAGCTGCTCAAAAATAATGTTGAAAATGCTAAGAACCAAAAACCAAACTTTTTAAGAGATGAAGAATCTTTTCGAAAAGAATTATTATTTGAAAGAAAAGTGCGCGATAATCAACGTGTCCTTAATCAATCAGATGCTACCATAAACCCCAAGTACCGTGAACTTAAGCGTACAATGTCGGCCTATGTTGCAAAACCTGAGGATCTTCGCAGAAGAAGAGAATTGGAACTAGAGCTTGTAGAATATTACGCCAGTAACTCCGATGACGCCGAGATTGTTGAAGCAATTGCTGACAAGCGAGTGAACAAGCTTCGCGAGCTAAGCAAAAGGGATTTGCCTTTAAGTTTACAGGAACAAAAGGAATTGCTCGTCAATGGATATAAAAAATCTTTTTTAGATGAGATTGAAGCTAATCGTAAAGCTCGTATTGAAACGATAACACAAGCTGAAAAATTAGCAAAACAACATACGCAAATTATTTCAAAATTAAAGCAAGGACAAAATTATATCTCGGCGTCTGACGCCAAAGTTTATGCAAAGTTTGTCGAAGAAATCCCGAACCCATCTTCCACAATTAGAGATAAAATAAACTATGTGAATTTTGTAGTTGATACTCACGAAACAAATGTGGCTGGTGGTGGAGCAAAATACGCAGCAAAAAAAAGAATTGCACAAGAGTCGCTCGAACATGGACTTAAAAAAATTGGAGCCAGAGTCGGTGCTCACTTTATTCCCGGCGCTAACGGAATTGCATTTGCGAGCGATGCTGTCGATATAGCAGGAGTGGCTTACAATGTGGCAGTTCCAAATCTGGACAGCTGTGGCACACAAAGTTTTTCAAAGTACAGTCGCGTAGATGAAAACTGCCGACCTGTTATGGGCAAACACCAGGGTGTCCTGGACTTCTTATCCGAGGAAGACTGGAAGGTGCAAAATCGTGCACTTAGCGCCGATCCTGATTTGTGTACGAATATGAAATCAATTTACTCCGAATTTGTAAATCCACCTTATCAAGCCACTTGTTCTGATAACGGGTTTAAAGCCAAGACTGACAGCCAAATTTCTGGGATACAAATTGAGGGTACCCAAGACAGAGCCGGAAATCTTGCAAAACTGATTTTTGAAGCTAATGAATTAAGCCCTGAAGCTGTTGATAATCGTAGATTCGCCATGACTTATAAAGATGGAGTAATGGAAGAACTCAGATATCGTAATTTATCACCAAGCACCGCCATGAAATACAATACCGGATTTGGAGATAAACAATTAAACCAGGCCATCGCCACTTTTTCTGATCCACAATACTATAAAAGTCATAAAATCAAAGACCTTGATCCCGAAAATCCTCGTGGCCGAAAAGCCATTTCCCAAGTTCAGGAAAATAATTTTTTTATTACAGAAATCATGGGCTGTTGCGATAAAAATTCAAATCTCCCAGGCAACAAACGCTGTGAAGCCTACGGAATTAAGCGTGGCTCATTAGGTACACTATCCCCTGCTGCAGGCGCAACAGGCGGACGTTAAAACTTTACTGCTAATACATTAGATTTTCGCAAACTAACCTTGCTTAGGAGCAACTGGAGCCTTGTTCTTCTTTTCAGCTTTTTGCTCTGGAGACAGTCCCCATGGAGAGCTCTTTTCACCGCGACCGCCTCCGCCACGACCACCTTTTCCACCACGGCCTTTAGAGTCCGTTTTCGCCGCTGCAGGTTTGGCTTCGATCAAAAACTCAGGAACATAATGATGAGCCTCTACTTGTGTCGCTTTAAATGGCGTGTTTTCACCTTCAGCTAAAGTCACAACGACCACTCGTTTTAAATTTTGTGCATTTTGACCGGCTACATCAATGGCATTCACAAAATGCTTCAATCGATCACCTTCGTATTTGAATTTTTCACCCAAGCTGGTTTGAATTTCCTCTGGAGTTTTGCCTTCGCTCGCTAAATCCGTTTTTGTTTTTAAACCTTGAACTAAAGTAAAATTAGGAAATTCGGTTACTGATTTCATGTGTAATGTCCTTTGAATGTTTGAGGAAGGATAATGACCAGAATCGGGCAGAAAGGTCAATGAATAATGGGTCTCTGGGAAAAAGTTCAGATATAGCCTACTTAAGGCGCCTTGGCGGTAGCTCTGATATAAGCGTAAAAGAACACCGAGTCCTTTGTTTTTTTAACAATTTCCACTTCTTTTTTCATTTTTTTGATCTCAGCCTCAGTCACCCTCCCCTGAGTTAACAGAGTTTTTTCGGCACTCAAGAGGATATCAAAAAAATAATCAATAAATTCACTCCGCTGGCGCGGGTTTCGTGAGTCAAAATGAAAGGGACGCACTTCAAGCTTAATATCAACAAACCCGGCGGCCTTTAATAAATTTCCAAGGTCAGCGCCAACAAAAGGATGCCCCTTAATGGACCACTGATAGTCATTAAACTGAAACCAATAATTCATATAAGCGGGACTGTAAGGCTCAACAAAAAGGGTCTGATTAAAAACTTCGGTACAATAAATCTCGGCCCCTGATTTTAAGTGCTGTTTTACCTTTTTCAGTGCATTCAAGGGATTAGGGACATGTTCTAAAAACCAACAAAGAAAAGCCGCTTCATAATGCCCTTTATCAGCTAACGATAATTCCTCGACATTTTGCTGAAACAACCGCACCCGCTTCTGCGCGATAGGCTCTTCTAAAAGTTCTTTAGCCACTTTGAGCTGAGCCGCTGAAAAATCAACTCCATCCACCTTTAATTTCGGAAAACGTCGCAATAAAATTTGTGTTTGAGCGCCAACTCCACAACCCACTTCAAGAAGTCTTTTGACCGTAGCAAGCTCAATACCCGCATAAACATAAGGCTCTAAAAAATCAGCTTGAAATAGTAAGCGCTCTTGTTCAACGCGATCAAAACCGTGCAGGTATTTTTGTTTTTTCATGGCGACAGATTATGATTTTCATTTTTTATTTGCACGTTAAAACTTTAAAACTTAACTTGGGCGTGTCCTCATTTGCATGAACGCCGCACAAAAGGAAACAAATGGAAGTTTTTTGGTCAATCTTTATCGGCCTATCTGCTGGCATATGTTCGGGATTATTTGGGATTGGCGGTGGCATTATCATCGTGCCATTACTGGTATTTTTATTTGCGCTTCCACAACAAGTTGCCACTGCAACTTCTTTGACTGCCCTTCTTCTTCCCACCGGAGCACTGGCTCTGTGGCAGTATCATCAAAAAGGACTTTTGAGCACCGACAATATGAAAATTGGTTTTATTATTTCAGTCGGAATGTTTATTGGAGCTTTCTTTGGAGCTAAAATTGCCACTTCTTTACAAAGCGAAACGATGACTAGAATTTTCGCAGTTTTTTTGGTTGTCGTGGCTATTCGACTTTGGTTCACGGCTAAATAAAAAAATCATGAGGACACGTTCTATAAATGACAATTAAAAACTTGCGGTTGTTCGCGGTCACCATCGACCCAACTGCCAAAGACGTACTCATTACGATAATTACTTACAGCCACTGAAAATCCAGTGGGATTTACTTGATCATTAAGATTGATTATAAAATCAATGCTCGTGCCCGTTTCATACCCGACACCAAGAATTTCTGAGGTAATAACAACTTTACGATTTAAAACTCCCGACCCCACCAAAAGATAATTTGTAAGATTTAACTCGGAAGAAACTAAAGTTGGTCCAGCTAATTCAAATTTCTTTTCACCTAAATTAAATTTGAATTCCTTGATCTGCCAATGATTTGTATCACTCCGAATGGCCGGACCATAAACGAGCCGACAGATCTGGCCAGATTCTAATTTTCCAGAGAATGTTTTAACTCCCTCAACCGGAAGTGCAAAACTTTGTAAGGATGAAAGTGCAATTGATATTAAAATAACGAAACGCAAAGATTTCATAAAATTAACCTCAAAAACAAGCTAGCCGATTCATTTTAGAATGTCTATTGCAGGGGTTGACACATCCTTGCACTCAAACACGACTTCTAAAGATCATTGCAACTAAATTCAGCTTTTGAGGTAAATGCTCGACGAGTTTCAAGCTCACAATGCTTGAAATAAAATTCTTTTTTTTGAACTTCGCGAAGAGGCATTCCTTGTTCGACAGCAAAGTTATCCATTCCCATCGCCGCTCGATGAACTTTAGTCTGAGGTTCTTCAGTTGTCGCGCAAGAACATAAAACCCAAACCAAACCGCCGTGCAAACAACAGCTCAGAATTTTTCGTATAACTTTGAAACTCATCATGAACCTTTAGATTAAAACCTTTTTTTGATAAAAACCCCGTCCGTTTTGGCTCCAGAACCAAAACGGAACTTAGATCTAGATCCAAATCGGCACCTCTAAAAAAATTATGGTTACACAATTACCTTGTCTTAGTTTTTGTTTGAGTAGAGATAACAAAAACTTTGGCATTGTCTTAGCATATACAACTTTGTGTCAAACATCGACGTTTGACGAAGACCACACCGTATCACGGAGGAAAAAGTGAAATTTAATTTAATCGCCATCCTAAGCCTCACTTCTCTAAATTGTTTCGCAAGTAATTTACACTGCGTGTCCAGCCTTCGTTCTGATAATCAGCAAGTGACCTTACAGGGACAAGCAATACAGGGTGATACCTTAACAGTAAATGTTCAAAATGAAGGCAAAGTTAAGCAGGTCGATGTCATGGTAAATCACATAAAACCTTTTGATGAATATGTAGAAATTAATGGCATCGCACGCAATTTGGCTTTTGTTGGCGGCGGACAAATGGATTTTCAGTTAATTCTTCCTTTTAAAAATATTAAACCAGCCTTACTTCGCACCAAAACACCTGTTTTCAATCAAGCGGCGCTGGTCGAAGAAATTGAAATGGCTTGCGGAGTTCAAAATCTATATCAAATTCCTCCAAGTAACCCCGCTCTTGAATCTATCTAGGGCGTGTCCTCGTTTGCATTAAATTGATTTCAGAAGTAGTTTAGGCAAATGATGACAGGCCCTAATATGAGCAGGCGATTTCTTTTTTTTGTAATTATCTCATTAATTTTTCGCATTGTCTTTTCACTAACGGTGGGCTTAATCGACGACGAAGCTTATCATTGGAGTTGGACACAAACACTTCAACTTTCTTACTTCGATCACCCGGCAATGATTGCTTGGCTCGAAGCTTTGTCCACATCCTTTTTTGGCAACACCTTAGTTGGAGTTCGGCTTCCCTCTTTTTTACTTTATCTCGGCGTTCTTTACTTTTCATGGCGATTATCCTGGGACCTCTTTGGCGAAATTGCCGCCCAGGTCGTAGTGGCGCTTTTACTTTGGACTCCTCTTTGGGGCTTTGGTGGTTATGTCGCTTCACCAGAAACGCCTTTCATGTTTTTTTGGCAACACCTTAGTTGGAGTTCGGCTTCCCTCTTTTTTACTTTATCTCGGCGTTCTTTACTTTTCATGGCGATTATCCTGGGACCTCTTTGGCGAAATTGCCGCCCAGGTCGTAGTGGCGCTTTTACTTTGGACTCCTCTTTGGGGCTTTGGTGGTTATGTCGCTTCACCAGAAACGCCTTTCATGTTTTTTTGGATTCTTTCCTGCTGGATATTTTGGCAATACGTTCGCGAGGATTCTCAAGCGTGGAGCGCAAAAAAAACTTGGCTCTATCTGGGACTCACGATGGGACTTGGACTTAACTCAAAATTTATCATTGCGCTTTTAGCTCCTGGCTTTGGGCTTTTTATGTTTTTTAGCAAAACAAAAAAACGCGATCTTTTCACGCGTTGGCCCTGGCTCGGTTTTCTAATTGCCACTCTTATTTGTGCGCCAATTTTCATTTGGAATTACCAACAAAACTGGCCAGGATTCAGATATCAATTTCATGATCGCCACACCGGCGAAGCCCTTTCCCTTGCAAGATGGGCGGGGTGGTGGGGAGCTCAGTGGCTATTTTTAACTCCGGTCGTTTATTTTATGGTGATACTTTCTTTTTTAAAATCTTTCCTTTCAAGAAACGAAAACACTTGGCGATTTATTTTTTTCTTAAGCTTACCAACGATTTTTATTTTTTATCTTCAACCACTTTTTGCCGATTACAAACCTCATTGGCCAGGCTCTATGTATTTAATCCTCTGTCTTGCCGTTGGTGCTTTATGGTCTGAAGGTTTTAGCTGGCATTATCGACCCATCGTCAAAGCTTTTAGCTCTCGAATTCTCTGGGGTGTGCTTGGAACTTTAGTGGTGCTCAATCTACTAATTTACTCGCCATTTATTTCCCCATGGTGGCCTAAAGCCTTTCGCTTCATTAATCCGCAAGGAGAATGGAAAACAACTTATGATATGAGTAATGAGTTTCATGGTTGGGAGGAACTTGGAATAAGAATGAAACGAAAGCAAAGAGAGATTCACGGCGAAACTGGTCGACCGCCATTTTTAGCAGCTCTCCGTTATGAAACAACTGCTCAAGCCTGGTGGGGCACCCAAGATGTTGTTTATATGCTGAACACACCTCGCAGCCACTACACCGTGATGCAAGAATCACAAAACTCTCTGGAAGTACTCAAGGGACTTGATGCCGTGGTTGTTACCACAGAAAAATATGCATCAGATCCTATGAATTATGCCGTTTTTGATTCTTGCACGCCCGATGAGTTTAAAACCTACCGTAATCAAGAACATTCCCGCACTTTTACTCTATGGTGGTGTAAGAATTTTCAAAATATAAAGCGATAATCTTAACCTAACGCATTAGATTAAAAAAAATTGTTTAATTTTAAATAATTAACGCCTATTACTTAGGACACGCCCTAAGTTCAAATGAAAAATAAATGACCATTATGGTCTAATAACAAGGAGATACTATGAAAATGATTACTTCTGCATTGATCACTTTGATCGCTGCTGCTGCTTTTGCAAATGAGCCTACAACTACTACAACCGCTCCAACTGATACAACAACTCCACCAGCGGCAACTACTCCACATGATAAAATGGATAAAACAACTCCAGGTGCAAAAATGGCTACTGCTCCAACTGCAGAAGAGTGCACTCATAAGCCAGGAACAAAAGGCTGCGATAAAGTAAAAAAAGACACTAAAAAAACTAAGTAATTATTTTTTCTAGTTTTGATTTAAAAAGCCTCACATTTCGTGAGGCTTTTTTATTTGTATTCAATTTTTTCGATGGTAACGAATTCTTGGCCGTTGGGTTTTACGATCACTGTTTCATCACCCGTCTTTTTTCCTAAAAGAGCTTTTGCGACGGGACTCTTCCAAGAAATTTTTCCAGTTTTAATATCAAATTCATCTTCGCCAACAATTTGGTAAATTAATTTTTCATCCTCTTCGTTAAGGATTGTCACAGTAGCGCCAAATACCACTGTCACAGAATTTAATTTTGTTGGATCAACAACTTCGGCCGCTTCCATTCTTTGAGTTAAAAATCGAAGACGACGATCAATTTCCCTCAGTCGACGTTTGCCATAAATATAATCGGCATTTTCCGATCGATCACCATTACCTGCAGCCCAGGCAATAACTTCAACTAGCTTTGGTCTTTCTCCATGCAACAGTTCATTGTATTCAGATATTAGTTTTTTTAATCCCTCAGGCGTAATGTAATTTTTTTCTGAACTCACTCAAGGACCTGCAATTAGGCTTTGAAACCGGCGGCGATAAGAGGAGCCATATCATGAGCGCGAACTTCTAAAGGGCGAACAGTCTGATCTTCTTTGTGATAAGGAATGTCCTGCAGCTCACACATGAGTTCTTTCACAGACATGATTCGATCAATTCGATAAGCCGTATGCCCAACCGTATAGAGTTCTTTTTCATTTTGATTCAAATCAATAGCGGCCAAAAGACCATTGCAAATACAAAAAGTTTTTTCATTTTCGTGTTTTGAAGGACAATGACCTTTATTTAATAAATAACCTTTGTCACATTTAGGAGCACGTTCACGGCGCAAAGCTTGTTGATAAAATGGCGAAGGTTTTAAAACTCGAAACATCATTCCACAAGGTGAACCCGGGCGAGTCGCTAACTCGATATCGTCTTCCGTGCATTCCACTAATAATTTTTTGTAAGCTTCGTTTGCACCCGATTCATAAGTTGCTAAAAATCTTGTGCCCATTTGCACACCCGCACACCCGCTCTGAAGACTTTGAACAATGTCCTGATGAGTGTAAATTCCACCAGCGGCAATCACTGGGAAATTTCCCCACTTTTTTGCAACTTCAAAAACCTCAGCTAAAAGATTTTCAAGTTTATTTGCCGGATCTGATGCTTCTTCAATTTTTCTCCAGGCAATGTGTCCGCCCGCCAACGGGCCTTCAACGACCACAGCGTCCGGCAGACGACCTGTTCGACTCCAACGTTTACAAATCACTTCAAGTGCACGACCTGAAGATACAATGGGAATCAATGATACTTCGTCGGCGCGAGGATGAGACAAGGCAATTTCAGGTAAAGCCATAGGAAGACCAGCGCCGCTGATAATGGCATCAACACCACCATCCATCGAACCCAAAACAGAGTCTTCGTATTGATTGATGACAGCCACCATGATGTTCATGCCGATTTTGCCGCCGCCATCTTGACGCAAAAACAGAGCATCGCGCACATCTTGAGCCGCGGCGTCTCGAGCGCGAAAACGACGCCCATGTCTTTGCGATACAATTCGATCTAGACTAGCACTGGACAAAACGCCAAGGCCACCTTCGCGGGCAACCGCTCCGGCTAAAGTATAGCTCGACAGACCAATGCCCATACCCCCTTGAATAATAGGGACTGGAACACTACCTTTCCTCAGCTTTAGGCTAGGAAGGCGAGATGGTATTTTGGTCTTTTCAACGAGCATTGATACTCCCGTACATAAGGCCGACTCTATCCTGTTTCCACCGAGAAAGAAAGGGCTAAACGAAGAGCAAAATAATGCACCAATCCCTTCATCCGGACTCAATCTATGGCCTCGAAATACCGAAGTTTTTTAGTGGGGAGGTCCTCGATGAGGTCACACTTCAATCGGCTTGCATTTGCATTTTTTCTATCTGGGCTCTGCCTTTTTGGGACCTACTTTTGGCACCGCAAAGCGACCGAGGCTTTGGATCGAAATCTTCAAGGCAACAACAATCAACTGATTGCTCAGGTTAGTAGCGTCATGAATGACGTGCAAAAAAATCAATCAAGTCAGCTGATGTGGCTTAAAGTAAACACGGGCGATCAACTTTACGATGGCGATTCAATACAGACTTCAGATCGAGGCGAAGTCAGAGTTCAATTTGACGATGGACGATACATCGATCTTGAACCCGACTCATTGATTAAACTTGAACAATTGCAAGGCGAGATTTCTTTGAATCTTGTCGAAGGTTCCTTGTTCGTTAAAGGGAGTTCCACTGAAAACACCGGAAGCTCACCGGGACTGGTTTTATCATCGGCGTCCGGAAAAGTGGATCTGTCGAAATCCAGTGCTTCACTTACAAAAGATAAAAATCAAACTGACGTGAATGTCCAAGTGTTAGAAGGAAAAGCAAATCTTCAGGGCAAAGATGGGAAAATCAAAGAAATTGGCACTGGCCAAAGCGGAAAAATTGGTAGTAACGGAATCTATGGCGAGACTTACGAACTTAAAATTCTTTCACCGATACCACAAAAAACTTTTTTTGTAGATTCTGAACTTTTTCGACCCGTGGTTTTCAAATGGTCCGGCTATCCTGCTGAATGGAAAGTAAAACTTCATGTTGGATCCACTCGCAAAGACTTGAAAGAAGACTCGACAGCAATTTCTTCGGGACGCCATAGTTTTTCGACAAAACTCAATGTCGGCACTCATTTTTGGAAGCTTGTTGCACACGATCCTAAAACCAATAAAGTTTTAGCAAAAAGTCCCGTTTTTAAAACTGAGGTGCAAACTCGATATGCACCGATCGTTGTTTTTCCCTCGTCCGATGCGGTTCTTCCAATGCCAACACTTCCCATGGACGTGACCTTCAAGTGGCAAAGAGCTGATAAAAATAGTCGAGTTGTTCTTGAAATCGCCAAAGATCAAAATTTTACGCAAAAGATCACCACCAAAACTTTCAATTCTGAAGAAAGTTTTATTCTCCCTAATCTTGATCCAGGAGCCTATTTCTGGAGAATGTCGTCTTACTACGAGGGCGATGAACGACCGCTGGTTGGAAAAATTCAAAAATTCATCTTAGAAAAAATTGGACAGACTCAACCAAAAAATCCCGTACTCGTCGTTTGGGGACTCAGGCCAGAGCAGGATACCCAATATTTTGTTGATAAACCTTTTCTTGAGTTAAGTTGGCAGCCGCAGAACAGAAAAGAAGATGTGAGCCATTGGAAAGTGAAGTTATTGGAAGAGGGCTCTAATCCTGTAGCTTCAAGCCAGTTTAATGTTAAGAGTCCCAATTTTAAAACACCCCTCGCAAAACCGGGTCGTTACACAGCTTCAATCGAGGCTTTTGATAAAGATGACAATGTCATTGGTCGATCGGAAAAACGAACGATCGCTATAGCCCCGCTCCCTTTGTTAGGTACACCTAAATTGGTTCCTAATAACGGAACAACAATATTAGCTTCGCCAGATGGCGCTGCCTCAATTCGTTGGGAACCAGTCAAAGGCGCCAAAGAATACATTCTTACAGTGCAAAATTTAACTGAAAACAAAAGTAAGGAATTTAAAGTACAAAAAAATCAAGCGACGTTTAAACCTCAAACTTTAAGTCCAAAAATTCAATATCAAGTTAAAGTTGAAGCGGTGGACGAGCATGGTCGAAAAAGCAGCAATGCTGAATTTATTAAATTAGATGTTCCTCTGGAAAGTGACATTCAGGCTCCGAAACTTAAAGGAATAAAAATTAAATCGAATGAATAGATTGTTTTTAATTTTTCTTATTTTTAGCTTTTCTCCTTTCGCTTACAGTGAAAACTATAAGCGTTCGGTTTCATTTGAATGGGAGCCTATCGCCAACGCGAATTCCTATGAGTTGCAAATCACAAAAATCTCTTCGTCGACTGCGGGAAATACATTTAGTTTTGTCACAAAAACTGCGGAATTTAATGGGAAATTAATTCCGGGTCGTTATAATATGAAGCTTCGTTCTCTTGATAAACGAGGCATTGCCGGAAGCTGGGCCAAACCGAGCGAGTTCGACGTGCCACTTGAAAAAGTAAAAATTAAATTCCCGACTTCCGCTGCAAAGATAATGGCTAAAAAACCGGCGCAAGAATCTGTCGAGTTTTCCTGGACCCCCGTGGGCGGAGCAGAAGGTTATCGCTTTGAACTGACCAGTGACAAAGGCCAAGTGAACATAAAAGAAAATCTTCCAGGCACTTCATTTACCGCAGTAATTCCAGTAGCTCGTAACTACACATGGAAAATCACCGCGCTTGGCGCCGATGGACTGAATAGTGAAGACGGCGTGAGCACCGATTTTTCATTGAACGGACAGAAAATTCTAAAACCCATTATTGAAAAACCTGAGAGCGAATTTGTTCGCGAAATAAAATGGATCAAACCTCAATTTGCAGAAAACTATGACCTGTTGATTTCTCGATACAACACTTCGACTAAAAAATGGGAAAAGCAAAAAGGCGCCGTTAGTTATTCTCAAAATTCCATCGCCTTTGATTCGCGTTGGGCCGGAGGCAAATATAAAATTTCGATGCGAGCGAAAGCAAATTTACGAACCTCATCTGATGTCGCCAGCGAATCATTCAGTGTGCGAAATGGTGATCGCTCACCGGCTGCCGAATACACCGCCACTGTTAGAAAATCAATTGATCGAGTCAATGGATGGTATGGTCTAGCCAGCTATCTGATAACAGAAATTGGTTTTGCTTCAAATTATCGAAGTCTATTTTTAGAGCCCATCAACTTCAAAGCCATCGGTGGAACGGGCCGAGTTGGCGCAGGATGGATGTTGGAAAATAATCCTTGGGGATTTGTTGGCATTGCTGATTTCGGAGGATTTATATACAACTCAAAAGTTTCTACTTATGCTTCACTAGAAACTTCTGCAATCTATCGCATCCTCGTGGGCGAACGTGATGAGTTTAGAACTCATCTTGGCGTCTTCTACAAAGAAACGCCCCAATCACTTCCAGATATAAGTGATCCCAATTTTTCCACTCAAGCAGCCGCTGGTGAATTTACGACAGTGGTAAAAAACCAATCAACTTTAGGCCCACATCTTGGTTTAGAATACTGGCACTCTTTCACTCCGAAATTTGGTATGCAAGTCAATTCACATTTTTATTATAGCGCGCTTAAAGTGAGTACTCCTAGTGGTGGAGACATTAAACCTTCATTATCAACACAGCTTGGCCTTATGGGAAGTTATCGGGTGTCGAAAAGATTCACTGGCTTAATGGGACTCACCTTCCGCGAAGAAAATTCTTCTTACAAAGACGACCAGAGCCTTCCAGTCAGTTCGTCAACATTGTCGGAAGATGTGGACACAAAGATTCAAGGTTTTTATTTAAGTTTTTATGCAGAGTATGCTTTTTAATAGTTATCGGGAGAATCGTTTATGAGAATTCCAATTTCAATGAAACTCATCATTATGACAGTGTCATTACTTTTGGGCGTTACAATTCCCATCGCCATTCAAAGTTCAGATGAATTTCAAAGAAATTCAGTGCAAAGAGAAAATGCCATCAATCGAGAACTCGCCGAATCGCGCGCTCGCCAACTTGAGAATGTCATCATGAACCTTGTCGAAAAAATTACCCTCTCTGCACGAATCTTAATTAAACCAGGTGCGATTGAAGCTTCAGCAATTTCCGATGAATTTAAAGTTAATTTTAATAATGATAGCGACTTGATCTCGTTAGAAGTTTACCTTTTGGATGGCATATCTAAAAAAATGCTCACCCAACAAGTTAAGGAAAAAGCCCTTGTTTCTTTTGGATTGACGGCGGACTACATTGCCAAGCTAAGAGACGTCCGCGATGTACAAAAATTTCCCTTTAACACCTTGGTCGAGGATAAAGGCAAAGTTGTTTTATTGAACTCATCAGGCACTCAAACCAAGGAACCCTCGATGATCACACTTGGAGTTCCGCTTTATAAAGATAAACAAGGAAGAATCACCCATGTCGCCGTCGCCGAGATTCAATTATCCGTTTTTCAAAAACCTTTCGAAAAACGATCGGCAAGTTCATTTTTCGTTACCGACCGCGAGGGTATTTTACTTGCCCACAGTAATTTCACTCATGCCGTCGCCAAAAAAAATATGGCCACTACCAAAATATTCGAATATGCCCAAAAAAGCGCTTCGCCTTCGGCCGTACTTTCTTATCGTGATCTTGAATTAGAGAAAGACTTCTTAGGAGCTTACGCAAAAACCAGCTTTGGAGCCACCGTTTTTTCCACGATTGAAACTGAAAAAGTGTTAGCCCCTGCTCATAAAGTCAGATTGGAAGCTTTTAAAATTGCTGGTTATTTTTTATCTATCACACTTTTTCTTGTTTTTATCGTTTCACTCTCGTTAACCTCGCCGTTGGAAAATTTAGCTGGTCTGATTGCTCTGGTTTCTAAAGGAAATTTTAACGTTAAGGCCAGCTCAAAAATCAAAGGCTACTTCAAAGACGAAGTAACCGAGCTAGCAACAGCCTTTGATAATATGATCGAAGGACTTAAAGAAAGAGACAAAGTTAAAAATTTATTTAATAAATTCCATGGTTCAAGTATTACTGATGACCTCATGAAGGGTGATTTAAGCTTAGGTGGATCCAACAAAGACGTCGTTATATTCTTTAGCGACATTCGTGGCTTCACTGCGTTTTCCGAGAAACGTCCACCCGAAGAAGTAGTCGAGATGCTCAATGAATATTTTGGCGTGATGGTGGGAATCATTAACAAGAATCATGGTGTTGTCGATAAATTTATTGGTGATGCTATTATGGCTGTGTGGGGAGCTCCAAAATCATCACCAAAAGACGCCCACTATGCGGTTTCCGCTTGTTTGGAAATGCGTAAAGCTTTGAATGAACTAAACACGAAACGAATTGTGAAAAACCAACCGGCAATCAACATTGGGATGGGTCTACACTCGGGTCGCGCTATTTCTGGTACCATTGGCTCCAACGAACGTATGGAATACACCGTTATTGGAAATACCGTAAATACCGGATCAAGAATCGAAGCTTCAACGAAAGCTTTTGGTGCTGATCTTTTAATTAGTGAAACTGTTTTCGAAAAAATTGGTGACGCTTTTAAAACAGAGTATGTCGGATCCGCCGAAGTTAAAGGGCGCAGCGAACCTTTGAAGTTATTTAAAGTGCGTGCTTATAAAACTGATACTGGTCACTATGTTGAGGTTAAGACTCCCTATTCGGATTATGAACCCGAGAAGGCTGATAAAGTTAAGATATCGGCTTAGTTATGGTGAAGGCATTTTTAATGTCAATTTTGTGGTTTTGGAGAATGGAGCTTCCTCCTGAAGCTTTAAATTTCGGCAATAGATTAGAAATTATAGTTTATGAGAAAGGATCTCAAAGCTCAACTGAGTTTGTCGATCAAACAGATCCAAAATATCGAAGTATAATGGAATTTCTAGCTGCCAATAAAAAGAATTGGAAGCAGGATACGTCTTCGTATGCTCCAGATATTCTTGTGAGAGGCAATGGTATTACTCTGAACTGCCGAAAGGGGAATGCCATAATTTATTATACTGATAATGAAAAAGAATCTTTACAATTTTCTTCGGATACGACGAGTGTTTCTTACTGCGGTTTGAATCAATAGTTATATTGTAACCTTCTGCTAATTATAAACCCATCTTGTGGTTCTCATTTTAAGGCTAATTCAGAGAGTTTCCTTAAGGATCGTGGCTTTTTGCAAAGATCGCGGCCAGGCATCCCATTTTAACGCCAACCCTTCTTCAACTTCGAAGTGCAACGTTTTGAGAGTGACCGACTTGATCAATGAG
>ERZ1292625.2176-Hain-H41-01um-R1-2176-length-19145-cov-21_pt1 | contig 19145 bp, 15 predicted proteins | sample MGYA00564400_ERZ1292625 | MGnify/ENA primary metagenome ERZ1292625 (study PRJEB36523, sample SAMEA6512639) | groundwater metagenome | collected 2019-01-08 | study: AquaDiva: Metagenomics assemblies of 32 groundwater samples
AATCAATTATCAAATTCCTAGTCAACTGATTCCAAGGTCTTGAACCCTTTTAGGCATCTTTCTTACGTTAAGTCGGTTGTTGGTAAGATGGTTGAAATTGGTTTGTTGGTTTGGGTTAGGCCTTCGGCTGGCCAGCCGAAGGCCTAACCCAGGAAATGGGATGGGAAATACAGAATCATCATTTTTGATATACCGGAAAGGAAACGCAGACTAAGAGATGAGTTGAGACTTTGGCTTAATCATCTTGGCTTCGTTTCCTTGCAGCGGAGTGTTTGGGTTTATCCGTATGATTGCCAAGAGGTGATCACTTTGCTTAAGGCGCGTTGGCGAGTGGGGCGCGATATCCTCTATCTCACAGCTGACTATCTTGAGAATGACAAATGGCTTCGTCGGCAATTTGGCCTCGAGTTTTGATTACCCGCATGTCATGTGGTAGCCCGACCAATACTGCCTCCAATTTCATACGATCGTAGCAAGTTGGGGACAGGTGAAAAACATCGGGGAGAGTGATAAGATTAAAACCATTATTTATGGCTGATAAATTTGTGTCCGACGAAAATTTGTCTGATCAAAACAATGACACGGTTCGGCGCGAGGAACGAATTTTGGAATTTTGGCGGGAGCATAAAATTTTTGAGCAATCGATAAATAGGCCGGCAAGCGCCGAGCCAGTGGGCGAGTTCGTTTTTTACGACGGGCCGCCTTTTGCCACCGGCCAACCGCATTTTGGGCACTTGCTCCCCACTTCGCTCAAAGATGCTGTGCCCCGTTACCAAACCATGCGCGGGCGGCGCGTGCGCCGCCGTTGGGGCTGGGATTGCCATGGTTTGCCGATTGAAAATTTGGTTGAGAAAGAGCTTGGCCTCGTCAGCAAAAAAGATATTGAGAAGTTGGGTATTGCCGAGTTCAATCGCGCGGCCCGGGCCAGCGTATTGCGCTATGCCGAGGACTGGAAAAAAATCATTCCGCGACTGGGTCGCTGGGTGGACATGGACAATGACTATCGCACCATGGATACCAGTTACACCGAGTCGGTTTGGTGGGTTTTCCGGCAATTGTGGGAAAAGGGTTTAGTCTACGAGGGGCGCAAGGCGATGCACTTGTGTCCGCGGTGCGAGACAACGCTGGCCAATTTCGAAGTCAATCAGGGTTACAAAGATGTAACCGACATTTCGATTTACGTTACCTTGCCACTGGTCACCGACCCGAGGACTTCCTTGGTGATTTGGACCACTACGGCTTGGACTCTGCCGGGCAATGTGGCTGTGGCCGTTCATCCAGAATTGATTTACGCTTGGGCGCGTTTAGAGAATCACGAAACGTTGATTGTCGCTAAGTCCAAGTTGGCTGAAGTGCTCGGCGCGACGACTTACGAGGTGGTTAAAGAAACCACCGGCGCCGATTTAGTTGGTTTGCGCTACCAACCGCTCTTTTCTTATTACTCCGAGCAAGTAAATTTGCCTCAACGTGATGCTGGCTGGCAGATTTATGCTGATCCATTTGTGAGTGACGTTGAGGGTACGGGTCTTGTGCATCTAGCACCAGCTTTTGGCGAGGATGATTGGCGCTTGGGCGAATTACACAATTTGCCGTTTGTTCAACACGTCGGCCGAGACGGACGTTTTCGGCCGGAGGTAAGCGATTTTGCCGGTCAACTGGTTAAGCCCAAAGATGATCCACAAGCGACTGACGTTTTGTTGATTAAATACTTAGCTACTGCCGGGCGTTTGTTTGGCAAGAAAAAAATTACCCACAGCTATCCACATTGTTGGCGCTGCGACACGCCACTGCTTAACTACGCGGCCAGCTCATGGTTTGTTAAGGTCACGGCTTTGCGGGCGGCGCTGGAAGAGGCGAACGCTAAAATTAACTGGGTGCCCGGCCACCTGCGCGCCGGCCGTTTTGGAAAATGGTTGGCCGGCGCGCGCGACTGGGCGCTGTCGCGCCAACGTTACTGGGGCGCGCCTTTGCCAGTTTGGCAATGTGCACAATGCGCGACGGTTAAAATAATTGGTTCGGTGGCCGAGCTTAGTTCGACCACCACTGCGGGTAATCGTTATCTGATCATGCGCCACGGTGAAGCCGAATCCAATGTTAAAAACATTGTTAGCAGTCGGCCTGACGGCCAACATCATTTAACGTCCGCCGGTCGCGCCGCGGCTAGTGCCGCGGCTAGCGATTTGCGAGAACACAAAATTGACCTAATCATTGCCTCTGATTTTGTGCGCACGCGCGAGACGGCCGAGGTGGTGGCCGCCAAACTGGGCTTGCCAGCCACAGCCATTATGTTTGACGAGCGCCTTCGGGAAATTAATACCGGCGAGTTTGACGGGCGGCCGGTGGCTGATTATCGCGCTTATTTTACCAGCACGGCCGAGAAATTTTCCAAAACACCGCCAGGCGGAGAAAACTTATCTGACCTGCGCCACCGCGTGGCCGCGGCACTCGCTGATTGGCAAAAACAGCACTCGGGCCGCACTATTTTAGTTATCACACACGAGTATGTGGCTTGGTTGATGACGGTCGTCGGTCGCGGGCTCGATCAATTGGCGGCCGCGGCGCTCAAGGATGGGCGGGAAGACTTTTTACCTCCAGCCGGCTGGGAAGAATTAATTTATTACCCAGCGCCCCGCAACCCCGACGGTGAGCTCGATCTTCATCGTCCCTACATTGATGAAGTCAAATTCGCCTGCACTTGCGGTGGGATGATGAAACGCAGTGAAGGTGTTTTTGACGTGTGGTTTGAGTCTGGCGCTATGCCTTATGGCCAGTGGCATTACCCGTTTAATCATCGTGACGATTTTTCCAGTCACTTTCCGGCCGATTTTATTGCCGAAGGCTTAGATCAAACTCGGGGCTGGTTTTATTCTTTATTGGTTTTGGGTTTGGCTTTGTTTGGGCAGAGTCCCTACCGGCAGGTGGTGGTCAACGGCTTGATCTTGGCTGAAGACGGTCGCAAGATGTCTAAACGACTAAATAATTACCCCGACTTAACGGCGACCATCAATCGTTACGGTGCCGACGCCTTGCGCTTTTATCTTTTGTCGTCGCCAGCCGTTCGGGGTGAGGAGTTTAATTTTTCCATTCAAGGATTGGGCGAGACTGAACGGCGGGTAGTTAAAAGACTAGAGAATGTTCTCGAATTTTATCGTACTTATCAGTCGCTCGCTAATGATCGGGCGCCAGCGGTGGGCCAAGCGCTGGATGACTGGATCGATGCCCGTTGGCAGCAATCGCAGATCGGCGTCACGGCCAGTTTTGATGAATTAGAGATTGATCGGGCGGCCAAGATCGTCGACGAATTTATTGACGACTTATCGAACTGGTATTTGCGTCGTTCGCGGCAGCGGCTTAAAGATGGTTACGGTTGGCCGCAATTTCGTTTGGCGTTGCGTCGCTTAGCTGCCACCATGGCGCCACTAATGCCATTTTTGGCCGAGGAGGTTTATCGAGCGGTTAGGGAAGACGAAGAGCCAATCAGTGTACACTTAACCTCTTGGTTGTCGGCTCAAACTCCCAATGAATCAATGATCAGTGATATGTTGTTGGTGCGCCGTTTGTCGTCGCTGGGCCTAGAGGCTCGGGCCACCGCCAGCATTAAAATGAAGCAACCTCTCGGCTCGTTAACAATTAATCCGCAGTTGTGCGCTGTGCCGCCGGTTTTTATTGAAAATTCCGATTTACTTACTTTGATTCAAGATGAAGTGAATGTCGAAACCATTGTTTGGAACGATAAATTAAATCGACCAGTCGAGCTAGATACAACCTTGACGCCAGCTCTACGCGCCGCCGGGGCGGCGCGGCAGTTGATTCGTTACCTGCAGGACGAGCGTAAGCGGCGAGGTCTTGATCCAGCCGCCACGGTGACGTTAACGGCGGAGACCAGCGCCGCCGGCCGCGACCTCATTGAGTCGCGTGCGGCCGAGATTAAAAAGGTGGTATTGGTTAGGGAAATTAATTTCGCGCCGGCCGCTGGCGGTACTCAATGCGAGGTGGACAACGAGACCTATCGTTTTCTTTTGTCTTAGATTGTGGCGTATCATTTGTACCAAACACCAGGTTGGATTGTGGCTAGCCAACCGAGTGGCGAGGCCAGTCGGTTGTTTAAAATTTTTACTCGTGAACTGGGTTTGGTTACGGCGATTGGCCAAGGTGCCAGAAAGAATCATTCTAAATTACGTTACCATTTGCGCGATCTGGGCGTGGCCGAAGTCGCGTTGATCCGTGGTCGAGAATATTGGCGTTTAACCGGCGTGGCCGAGCAAATTTGGGCCAATGATATTTTTAATAATCCGACCAAACGTCAGGCGGCCGCGAAAGTTTTTTTCGTTCTTAATCGTTTAATCCACGGTGAAGAAAAATCACTAGCTTTGTTTGATAATCTGCAGGCGGGCTTGCTTTTTTTGGCTAGCACCAATTTGCAGACGCGGGATTTAGCACGCTGGATAATGGTGGCCGAAATGCGGGTGTTGCGTCATCTTGGTTACTGGCCAGACGAACCAGCGGTGGCGTCGTTGGTTAATGGTGTTGATTGGTCGGAGGAAGCACTAGCCCCGCTTAATGCTGTCACGATGACACGCGCACTTTCCTTATTGCAACAGGCCTTGAACCACAGCCATCTTTAGGGCATGGTATAATTCATCGGTTATGACGTTTACGGAACCAGAGAGCGGGGTCGAACAACTTAAAAAAAAGTTATATCAACGATCTGGCCCGCCTGCGGCGCCGGCGCGTAGTCAACTGGAGCCAGCATTGATCGTGGCTGATGATGGTTGGCCCAATACTAATAAAATGTCTCGCCCCAGAAAAAAACGATCGTTCTTGTTTAAAATATTGCTTCTGGCCGCGACTTTTTTTGTGATCAGTTTAGCTTTGGCCATGACTACTTTTTTTCGTGGCGATCAGTGGGTATCGGCGGCCAACATTGATCTAAAGATTGAGGGCCCACAGGCAATTTCGGCCGGGGAAGAAGTCGATTGGGCAGTTTCCGTCACTAATCGCAATCAGTCGCCGTTGACTTCGGTTGAGTTGGTGGTGATTTTCCCGCCCGGCACGCATGCCTCAGCTGCCGGTCGGCCGGAACTATTGCGTAGCAGTTTAAAGCTTGGCGACCTCAAGCCCGGTGAAACTCTAACACGATCAGTCAAAGCGATTATTTTTGGCGAGCAAGACGCTGTGCGCGAGGTGACTTTTTCTCTTGAATATCGTATTGCTGGGTCGGGAGCAATTTTCGACAAACGGCAAATTGAATCGGTTAAAATCGGCTCGGCGCCGGTGGCGATTATTGTCGATCTGCCGAGTGAGGAAAATAGCAATCGCGAATTTGTCATTAAGGCCGAAGTGGTGTCTCGCGCCGCCGCGCCGATAAACGACCTCGTATTAATTGTTGATTATCCACCCGGATTTGTTTTCCGTTCAGCCAGTCCGGCACCGACTATTGGTGATCATGTTTGGCGCTTGGGTGATTTGCCGGCCGCCGGCCGCTTTCCTCTTACGGTACTGGGCGCGGTGGCGGGTCAGGACGATGAGGAAAAAACTTTCCGTTTTGATGTTGGCTCGGCCGCGCCAACTGCTCGAGAAGTAGATATCTTGTACAGCTCAGTTTTAAAAACTCTCGCCATTAGGCGACCAGAGGTGGGATTGGAGCTCACCATTAACGGCCAGACGAATGAAGTGGTGCCCCTAGCTGGTGGCGAGATCGTGCGCACTGACGTTTCTTGGCTCAATAATTTGAGCGAAGAAATCCGTGATGCCAGTTTGGAGATTGTGCTTAGGGGCGCGGCGCTCGATCGTGGTTCGGTTTCGGCCGGTGGCGGCTTTTATGACTCGGCCGCCAGTACCATCACTTGGCGTTCACGTGACGGTCTTGGTTTGGAAGTAGTGCCACCAGCCGTTGCCGGGCAAGCCAGCTTCAGTTTTGCCACATCGTTTGCCAGACTAAATGCCAACACTTCACCCGAGTTGGAAATCGAGGTCATCTTTCGTGGCCGGCACATTGTGGCCGAGCGCGACGATGAGCCAGTGGAGATTCATTTAAGCCGCCGGGTGCGTATCAATTCCTTTTTCCAGTTTTCGGGCAAGTCCCTGTATCAGTCATCTTACTTTACGGCCGCTGGACCATTGCCACCGCGAGTAGATCAGGAAACTTTCTACACTATTGTGTGGTCGGTGGTTAATTGGCCGAGTGAAGTTGGGGAGGCCACTTTGCGAGCCACCTTGCCGCCGTATGTGAAATGGTTGGATAAGGTGGCCCCCGCGGGTGAGACGGTTACCTATGATTCCACCACCGGTGAAGTGGCGTGGCAACTTGGAGTGGTGCCGGCCGGTCGCGGATCTTCAGCGCCAGCGCGCGAGGCGGCTTTCCAGGTAGCCATGCGTCCTAGCGCCACTCAAGTTGGGCAAACACCCGCCCTGGTTTCCACCGCTACTCTTTCGGGTCGGGATAGTTTTACGGGTGAGCGGTTAGAACATCGGCGGGCGCAATTAACGATTGAGTTGCCCGGCGATTCTAGCGTTAGCGGTGGGCACGAGCGCGTGGTACCATGAGCGACCACATGGAAAAAATCGTTGCTCTGACCAAACGCCGGGGCTTTGTTTACCCGGGCTCGGACCTTTATTCCGGCTTAGCCGGCACCTGGGACTACGGCCATTTGGGGGTGCTGTTGAAAAATAATATTCGCGACTTATGGTGGCGGGTTTTTGTGCTCGGTCGTGACGATATGCTTGGTTTGGACTCGGCTAGTTTACTTAAAGCCGATGTGTGGCGCGCCTCGGGCCACTTGGAACATTTTGCCGACCCGCTGGTGGAGTGCGCCGACTGCCACCATCGTTTCCGCGCCGATCAGTTAGCCACCGATCGTTGCCCGGATTGCGGCGGCGCGCTTGGTTCCAGTCGGCAATTTAATTTGATGTTTAACACCCAGGTGGGTGCGGCCACGGCCGCGGGTCAAACTGCTTACTTGCGCCCCGAAACAGCTCAAGGTATTTTTATTAACTTTAAAAACTTGCTCGATGCCTATCACCTCAAGTTGCCGTTTGGCGTGGCGCAAGTGGGTAAAGCTTTTCGTAACGAAATTACGCCGCGCGATTGGCTTTTCCGCGCTCGAGAATTTGAGCAAATGGAAATTGAGTATTTTGTGCGGCCAGGAACAGCCGAGAAGGAGTTCGAAACTTGGCGACAGTCGATGCTCGAATTTGCTCGGGCGCTTGGTTTGCCGGCTGACTCGGTGCACGAGCTTGAGGTGCCCGACGGGGAGCGGGCCCATTACTCGCGCCGGACCACGGATTTTGAATTTGACTTTCCCTTTGGCCGCAAGGAACTGTGGGGTCTAGCGGATCGCGGCCAGTATGACCTCGAGCGTCATGCCGCCGCCAGCCACCAGGAACTCGTTTACTTTGACGATCAAACTAAAGAAAAAATCGTGCCGGAAGTGATAGAACCAACCTTTGGCCTCGATCGTACCGTATTGGCTGTGCTAGTTGCCGCTTATGCTGAAGATAGGTTGGGCGAAGGGGAGCGGACGGTGCTTAAATTTAATTACGCTTTGGCGCCGATTAAGGCGGCGGTTTTTCCACTCCTCGCCAACAAGCCAGATTTGGTAGCCAAAGCTCGACAGGTTTACGACGAATTAAAAAAGACCGTGACGCCAGTAATGTTTGACGACAATGGCAATATTGGCAAACGCTATCGTCGCCAAGACGAAATTGGCACACCTTTCTGCATCACCATCGACTTCGAGACGCTGGAAAATAACACCGTCACCGTCCGCCAGCGCGACACCGGTACCCAAGACCGTGTGGATATCTCTGCTTTGCCCAAAGTGATACACTAAACGCATGCCCCCGCGAGTCACTCTTCTCTCCACCCTCACCATTTTTCTCCCCATCTTCCTCCTCGCCGCATTTCTCGGCTCTCGCCTCGCCGTTCCCGTATTCACAACGCCCAATTATCTTCTTTCTCAAGCTGGCGGTTCCGGTTCCTGCCCCACCGCCGATCTCAACCATGACGGCAATATTGACGTCGACGACCTGATTAAACTGAACGACGGCTTCGCCGCCGGCTACAGCGCCTGCCCGGAGTGCGACATCAACCCCTGCCCCGGCAATAAAGACATTGACGTCGACGACATCATCGCTTTCCTCGAGGCCTTTGCTCAAGGTGCCGCTAATCCCAAGATCACCACCCATCAACCCATCACTTTCCCCGAAGTACCCACTACCACCAGTTACCACTACGACTTCGGCGACTGCATCACCGACACCGGCCCGAGCGTCACCCACATTTACACGACACCCGGCACCTACACCGTCACTCGCACCCCTGTCTCGACGGCGGGAACCGCCGGCGGATCTGAACCCGTGGCCACCGTGACCGTCACCGCTCCCACCACGCCACCACCCCTCAAGGCTGACTTTCGTGTTCTCACGCTGGAGAAAATCGACACCACCAGTCAGTGTGCGGAGGGGAAGATTTGGAAACAAGTCAAAACCGATGATCCGGCTAAACTGATAGAACTCGGCTTACGTCTCAAGTTTGATGCCACTGTCTCGACTAGTCCCAACCCCATTGACCGCTACACCTGGTATTTTATGGACACCACCGCAGCTTCTGGTGCTCAACCCATCAAGGCCTTCAGTCAGTCAAACGCAACCGACGGTTACAATGTACTGCTCAAGGTGTCGACGGCGTCGGGGCCGAATTCGGTGTACAAAAGAATCTATGTCGACGAGGGCATCACTTTTCTTCATACCATTCGCACTTGGGAGCGTCCCGATTACACTTCAGAACGTCAATTTAACATGGACTGGTGTGATCAGGAGCCGACGGATCAAAAGGAGATCTGGTGCACCGTAACCACCAGTTTAACCCTAGATACCGGACTCGGCGTCCTGGATGTTTCTAACCCAGCCCAGCCAACACCGAAGTTGGTACTACCCGGTCTCTGGGAGGGATATAGTTTTGTCCAAACCATTCCTATAGGCATCGAGGTTGCTGATGGTAAGGCGGTGGTGTGGTTGGGGACCACTGACAGTAACGATTCTGCGAACAATGGCTCGATCATTGATGTTTTTAGGGCTGACAGCGATGATCCCGAACTTCTCTATCAGATTGTTTCCACCGATCTACCAGATTATTCGCTTGGTGACGCTGTCACGGCCGGAGATTTTCTCTATGTTGTGGCTCGAACCACGGACCCATCTCGTCAACACAAGTTTCTGGTCTTTGATCTAAGATCCGCGGGTAAGCCACAGCCTTTATCTGTTATGGATCTTCCTGATGTTGGCAATAGCCAGTGGACCATAACTAGAGCTGGTAAAAGATCTTTATTGCTAGCTTCGAGCTCAGCCATCTGGCTTCTTGATCTATATAACCCAGCTAACCCACGGATAGACCAAAAGATTGTTAATGCTGAAACTCAAGTTTACGACAGAAACTCCTTTGCTCACGGGAACTACTTTGTTCTCAACGGCGGGCTTAGACTTTTTGGTCGTGTGATTGAAGGTCTGGATCCCATCGTACCGTCCCGCGTTGAAATTTTACGCACATTAACCTCTTCAACTGCTACAAAAGTTTTTACTCCCAGCCGCGGCTATGCATACCTTGGTTCTACCACTGAAGATCCTGGTGTTGGTCTGCGCAAACATAATTTATTAGACAATGAACCCTACCATATGGAGAAACAAGAGGGTGGCCAGCTTGCTCGAGTGGAAGCGGGCTTACTGCTGGTTGACCCGGACGGGTTGGAAAGTGATCAATCAGATTATTTGTATCGGCATAATGCGGGGGCAATCGATGTTTTTGCCACCAGGCCCTAATTAGTTCCACTGGCAAGGACTCCACTGGCAAGGACTGTCCTCCCGTACGTTCACTAGGCTCTCGTCTTCCAGAAAAAGGCTCACAGCCTCTTTAATATTGGTGTTTAATTCATCTAGAGTTGGGGCTTGAGTGACCACCGGGACGTTCACCCCTTCGGCGACGTACTGTTTGTCACCCCGATAGATTTGGAACTGGATTATTTTCCGCATGTGGGGATTATAACACATTCCCGAGCTTCAGGTTGGAAGTCTGACTTCGGATGCTGGCCGATAGTTCAACTGTGGAAAAGTGGATAGGGGAGAACGGGCAACGGGCGCTATAATTGTGGCATGACAAACAAACAAATCGGCTTGGCCTTGATTCTTATGGTCGCGGTGGTAACGATAGCCACCGGCACATCTAGTTTTATAAACTCGGTTTCCGGTCGGCAAACGGCGGCCACGGCCGGCGACATCGGCCTGCTTAGAAGTTTATTGCAAAGTTTTAGTCGCAGTCGGGCGCCGGCCGGGCCGGTGGAGCTAGTCGTGAGTCATGCTGGCGGCGCCGAGGCAGGTAAACAAGTGGTATTTAAGCTCAAGCTTAGTCGCGCCAGCGCCTCGCCCGTGAGCGTGCGTTTAACCACCACGCCGATCAACTCAATTGGCGGCCTAACCTTTCCGGCCGCCACGGCCGGCATTGATTACCTGCCGGTTGATACCGTTGTCACTTTTGCGCCCGGCGAAACGGCCAAGCAGTTTATTGTTCCCCTGTATGCCGATAACGACGTTGCGCCGCTCGAGGCCTTTGCGGTACAAGTTTCAGCTGTCACCGGCGCCACGGTTCGTCGAACACAAGTTTGGGGTTTGATTGATGGTCGATCTGGTTCCACCGTTACTATTCCGCCGGGTGACGTTGCTGGTCTGCCGGTGGCCTCGATTACCTCGGGCGTTGCCAGCGAAGAAACTTGGGTGGAGGGCGGAACGATCGATTTTAATGTGACCTTAGATCGGCCAAGTTCGCAGCGAGTTAGTGTGGGCGTGGCGGTGCACGGCGGGGGTGAGATCACCCATCCTCCGAGCCTCGGAAACCCAGCGGCTACCGCGGGGATTGATTTTACCGGCCCCACCCCGTCGTTGGTAGTGTTTGAGCCGGGTCAAATTAGTCAGCCCTTTCGTATCACTCACTTGAACGATAGTTTGGTTGAGGGGGGTGAAATTTATACAGTTTTTTTGACCACACCCAATGGGGTCAATCTTTCCAGCACGGCTAGTCGGCAAGAAATTGCTTTTAATGATCCAGATTGTATTGGTGCCGCCAGGCCTAAGGCTATTTTGTCGGTCAATGCTGGCACAATTGGCACCGGCCAGGCCGTCACTTTTGACGGTTCGACTTCTATTTTTACCGCACCGGCCGCTCGCTTTAACTTTTATTTTGGTGAAGGTAGTGGTCTAACCACTAGTGTGCCTAGAGCTAGTTATACTTACACTCGGCCTGGTTCTTATACCGCTTATCTAAAAGTCTACGATAGCTGCCAAAATTTTTCTACTAGTCCAAATGTTGCGGTTAACGTTTTGGTCGGTAGCGGCGGCGGCAATTTGCCAACGGTGTCGTTTAAGCCAACTAATTCGGTTTTGCCGACCGAGGGTCAGACTTCGACTTTTGCCGTGGGCTTGGGTGCGCCGAGCGTTCAGCCGGTGACGGTTAAAGTTTTGAGTCATGGCGGTGGCGAGATCTTATTCCCGCCCAACGATGGTTGGGACTCGGCTACACCGGGAGTCGATTATCTTGAGCCGTCGCCGACCACAATTACTTTTGCTCCCGGCGAAATGCAGAAAAATTTTTCTATCGCCGTTCCTAACGACCAGCTGGTCGAAGGTTTGGGCCGAGAAGCCTTCACGCTGTATTTAGATAGTCCGAGTGGGGCGACACTTGATCTCAACAACAGTCGTTCGGAGTTATTGATAAAAGATGATACCGAGTGCAGCGATCTAACTCTCAAACCGGTAGCCAATTTTACTATCACACCTGTGGCTCCTACGGTTGGGCAAACAGTAATAGCTGACGGTTCGGCATCTACGCCGTCGAGCGTCTCGGGCCTTCTCAATTATGAGCTCTATTTTAAGCCACAAGCCACGGTTGAGTCTGGTGCTTATGTCCGTGGTACACACCCAATTCGCGCTACTTATGCTTATACTCAAGCCGGTACTTACACGGCCACACTTAAACTCATCGACCGTTGTGATCGTTACAGTTACAAGAATGTTACGGTTAATGTTTCTCCGACTACGGCCCCAGCCAGCACACCCATCAAGGTGTCACTGGAAAATACTACGGGACGCAGTGATTTAGAAGAGGGCCAGACCGTTAGCTTCACCGTTCGTCTTAGTTCCGCCAGTGCTGGCACGATTACCGTTCAACCGTTGATTCGTGGTGGCGTGGCCGTGGATCCATCGGCGGCTCATGCTGGAAGTGGTGACTATGGTCCCAACACGTTATCACTAATATCCTTTGCCCCCGGCGAAACCGCCAAGACCTTCAGTTTGCAATTAGCTGATGATGTGGTGGCGGAAGAAATAGAAACTCTAACTGTTTACCTCGGTACACCAACCGGTTCTGCTGTCCTCGATGAAGTTAATGATGAGAGAGGGATTTTAATTCTGGACAGTGTTGATTGCGCCGCCCAACCCCTGCCAGTAGCGATAATTTCGGCCACACCCAGTAGCGCTAGAGCCGGTAGTTCATTTGTTGTTGATGCCAGTGGATCTACGCCGCCGGCCAATATCACTTATTATCAAATTAAGTACGGTGATTCTAGCCAGGATCATCAAGGCAATTACGGTCGTACCAACCACGTTTATACTACTTCTGGGACTTATACAGCCAGCGTGAAGGTTTATGATATTTGTGGCCGACCGTCTCTCAATTCTGATTCTCGTTCTCGTGCCACGATTACCGTTACGCCCTAGAGCTTGATTTTCACGCGGCGCGATTGATAGACTGGTGATTCTAAGAACATGAATCACCAGTTTTTTCGTTTAAACAGCGGTTTGCGCATAATTACCGTGCCGGTGGCGGGCAGTCGCACCGTTAGTTTGTTGATTATGCTGGCCGCCGGCTCGAAGTATGAAAAGAAAAGTCATGGCGGGGCCTTCCATTTTTTAGAGCACATGTGTTTTAAGGGCACCGCCCGCCGGCCGCAGCCGCTCGACATTAGTGCCGAACTAGATGGTCTAGGCGCCAAATATAATGCTTTTACTGGCCACGATTACACCGGCTATTACGCTACGGCCGAAGCCAAACATTTTGATCAGTTGCTTGATATTCTAACCGATCTTTATCTCAACCCGCTTTTGCCGGCCGAGGAGATCGAAAAAGAGAAGGGGGTGATCATCGAGGAGATCAACATGTATCGCGACACGCCACGTTACCAGGCACAGGAGTTATTTTATGAGGCTGTGTATGGTGATCAGCCGGCCGGCCGGAGCATTGCCGGCCGGCCGGAAACTGTTCGCGCCTTGCGGCGCGCCGACCTGCTCGCGATTCGGCGGCGCCACTACACGGCCGCTAGCACGGTAGTGGTGGTGGCTGGGCAGTTGGATCGTGATTATGCCGTTAACGCTATTGGTCAAAGTTTCCGTAATCTCGCGGCTGGTGCGCCCATTGCGCCACCCGTGGTCAGGGATCGTCAGTCCGAGCCACAAGTGCTGACCAATTTCAGAAAGTCCGATCAAACGCATTTGATTCTTGGTTTTCGTTCGTGGGGTGCCAATCGACCGGAGGAACAACATGTTCTCGAAATATTGTCGGCAGTTTTGGGTGGCGGTATGAGTTCGCGACTTTTTCGGCGTATTCGCCATGAGCTTGGCGCCGCCTACTACGTTGGAGCGGAACAATCAACTTTTACTACTCACGGTATTTTGGAGATTTTTGCCGGCGCCAATCAGAAGATGGTTTCGACGGTTGTGTCCGTGATTCTCGAAGAATGTGTCCGGCTTCGCGATGAGCTGGTGCCAGCGGTTGAATTACAGCGGGTTAAAGACGCACTGGTTGGCCGTTTGGTACTGGATTTGGAAACGGCAAGTCAGCAGGCACGTTTTTACGGTTCGCAGGCTGTAGTTTTTACCGATGTTTTATCTTTAACTCAACACGTTGAACGTTACCGAGCAGTAACTGCTCGTGCAGTTATGGCTGCGGCGCGCGCATTGTTTACCAGCGAGAGGCTAAATGCGGCCATCGTCGGCCCGGTTAGAAAAACCAGCAGCTTTGTTAATCGTTTACGCTTGTAGTATAATTGGCGTGGTGTTACCTCGCCCCGACAACGTGACGATCAATATTAGTGGCGCCTCGTTCCTCAAGGTGCTAGTTTTTATCGTTTTATTTTATGCTATTTATATTTTACGTGATCTAGTGCTGGTGGTGCTGGTGTCGGTGGTTATTGCTTCAGCCATTGAGCCGATCACGCGTTGGTTGAGCCGTTTTCGTTTACCCCGGGTCTTAGCGGTAGTGCTAATTTATTTAGCCGCCTTTTTAGTGGTGGGTAGTCTCGTGCCCTTCTTCATTTTGCCACTGGTGCAGGATTTGGTGGAACTATCAGCTACCTTGCCAGCACGTCTTAACTCGATCGAACTTTTTCAGTCTAATGAGTATCTCATGCCACTCACTGGCATCATCAATTTCCATGATTTTTTGGATGGCTTGCAGACTAATTTTTCTGGTTTGACCGGAGGTTTGTTGCGAGTAGCCGGTGTGGCCGGCTCCTTTTTTGGCGGCTTGGCTAGTTTCGTTTTGGTTTTAGTTATATCTTTTTATTTGGCCGTGCAACAAGGGGGGATTGAGAGTTTTTTGCGGTTAATAACGCCAATTAGATGGGAAAAATATTCTCTCGATCTGTGGCGGCGAACCCAAGCTAAAATTGGTTTGTGGATGCAGGGGCAACTCTTGCTCGGCGTTTTGGTGGGGGTGATCGTTTTTTTGGGACTGACTATTTTTGGTGTTCGCTATTCGTTAGTTCTAGCCATCATCGCGGCCATTTTTGAACTCATACCGGTTTTTGGACCGATTCTTTCAGCTATCCCAGCCATTGTTATCGCGCTTGACGATGGCCCAACTCTCGGTCTAATGGTTTTGGGTTTATATATTGTGATTCAGCAGTTTGAAAATAATTTGCTGTACCCTTTGGTGGTAAAAAAAATGGTGGGTGTCCCATCGTTAGTGATTATTTTGGCGCTGTTGGTAGGGGCCAAACTGGCCGGTTTTTTGGGCTTAATTTTGGCTGTGCCGGCCGCGACCCTGGCAATGGAAATTTTGTCTGATCTGGAATTGCGCAAAAAGGGTCTCGTCGAGACCGCATGACGGATACAAACTTCTATATTACCACCACCCTGCCTTACGTTAACGCCGACCCACATCTCGGTTTTGCTACTGAAATAGTGCTGGCCGATATTTTAGCTCGCCACTGGCGCGTACGTGGTCGGGCGGTGTTTTTCAACACCGGAACGGATGAACATGGTTTAAAAATTTTTCGGCAGGCCGTCGCTGCTGGTTTGTCACCGCAGGCTTATGTGAACCATTATGCCGAGAGCTTTCGTCGTCTTCGTTCAGCACTCAATCTAAGTTACGATAATTTTATCCGTACTACCGACGAGGCTCATGTGGTCGCGGCGCAAGAATTTTGGCGCCGGGTGGCCGCCGCTGGGCATATTTATAAAAAGCTTTACCCAATCAAATATTGCGTGGGTTGTGAATTAGAAAAAACTGACTCGGAACTTGAAGCTGGTCGGTGCCCGCTCCATCCGGCGCAGGAAATTGAGGTGCGCGAGGAGGAAAATTACTTTTTCAAATTTTCGAGTTTTCAAAAACAGTTGCTCGATTGGTATAATCACACAGTCGATTTCGTGATCCCCGAAAGGCGGTTTGGTGAGATTAAAAACTTTGTCGCCAATGGTTTGCAAGACTTTAGTGTTTCTAGGTTGCGATCAAAGATGCCCTGGGGGGTGCCGGTGCCCGATGATCCGGAGCAAGTGATGTATGTTTGGTTTGATGCTTTGGTTAATTATATCTCGGCCATTGGTTGGCCCACGGACATGGCCAAGTTTGGAGAGTGGTGGCCGGTGGTGCAATTGGCGGGTAAGGACAATTTACGTCAGCAGGCCGCCATGTGGCAGGCCATGTTGGCGGCGGCTGGTTTGCCGTTTTCGCGTCAGGTTGTGATTCATGGTTTTATTACCAGTAGCGGGCAAAAAATGTCGAAGAGTTTGGGGAATGTTATTGATCCGCTGGTTTTGGTTAACGATTTTGGCACGGATGCTGTGCGTTATTTTTTGGCTCGGCATGTCCACCCGTTTGAAGACAGTGATGTAACGCGAGAAAAATTTGCCGAGGCTTACAACGCCAACCTAGCCAACGGTCTCGGTAATTTAGTTAGTCGCTTGATGAGAATGACGATCGACTATGGTGTGCGTTTGCCAGCCGAGAGCCAAAAACAATTTGTTTTTAGCGAGGAAGAACAAAAATTTTTGGAGAGATACGAAGTGAATCGAGTGCTGGATAAAATTTGGGCTAGGGTTGGTGAATTGGATCTCAAAATCCAGACGACTCAACCGTTTGTACTTATTAAGACTGATCCCGAACGGGCCAAAAAAGATGTGGCTTGGTGTGTGGGAGAATTGTGGCAGATTGCTAGTGCCTTGGAACCCTTTTTGCCGGCTACGGCCGCTACTGTCCAGCAGGCCATTTCTTCTCACGCTATGCCGCCACCGCTTTTTCCTCGTAAGTAGGAAATCTATGGAAGTTATTGATGTCCATGCTCATCTAAACTTTCCCGATTTTGATGTTGATCGGGCGGTGGTGGCCGAGCGCGCCCGCGTGGCCGGCGTCGGTATGATTAATGTGGGAACCGACGTGGCTACTTCGAGTCAGGCGGTGGATTTGGCAGAGAAGTTCCCTGACACTTGGGCCACCGTTGGTCAGCATCCAAATGAATCTGCGCCACTTGATCTTGTTGTACTTGGTGAGTTGGCCCGGCGGCCCGGCGTGGTGGCAATTGGCGAATGTGGCCTTGATTACTATCGGAGTCCAACTAAGGCACAAGCCGAAAACTTTCAAATCCAAGCTGATTTGGCTCGTCGCCATAATTTACCACTCATGATTCATTGTCGACCAACTGTTGGCACTGACGATGCTTACCTTGACTTATTGGCATTGTTGGAGGATTTTCCGAACGTGATCGGCAATGTTCATTTTTTTGCCGGTTCGTGGCCGACGGCGCAAAAGTTTATTGATCGTGGTTTTACCTTGTCTTTTACTGGCGTGATTACTTTCACCAATGATTATGACGAAGTAATTAGCCGGACGCCCGTTGAAACAATTATGGCCGAGACCGATTGTCCGTTTGTGGCGCCGGCCCCGTTCCGGGGCCGGCGCAATGAGCCAGCCCACGTGCATTTGGTGCTTGAGCGTTTGGCTCAGATTAAGGGTTTATCGAAGAAACAAATGGTTGAGATTACTACGGCCAATGCTCGACGGGTTTTTAATTTATAATCATTGCATTGCCGTTATTAATCTGTTAGGATGCCGTTAAATTATGATCGAGTATGAAATTGGCTATTTGCTCTCACCGTTGGTGGCCGAAGAAGAGGTGCCGGCGGTTTTGGAGCGAGGGATCCGATCTCTTCTCGGACAACGAGAAGCAGAGGTCGCCGGAGAAGGTAGTCCTAAATTAATTAAGTTGGCCTATCCAATACGACTAGCTCAGGCCGCTGGGCAAGGTGGGGCAATAACATCGGCTTACTTTGGCTGGATCAGTTTTCGCCTGGATCAGTCTAAGGTGGTGGACTTAACCACCGAATTAAAGAAGGTGCCAGAGTTGGTGCGTTTTTTACTCATCCAGACCCCAGCTCGGGCCGCCGCGCCCGAAGTTGTGCCCGTCGACCCCAGCTCAACAAGTGACCCAATTCCCGTTGAACCAAATACTTCAACGGAAGCCATCGATCGTGAGATAGAAGGGTTGCTCACCCCTCTAACTTCTTAATTCATGTATTTAAATAAGGCAATAATTATTGGTAATCTCACTCGCGATCCGGAGGTTAAATCTTTACCGTCTGGAATGCGAGTAACAACTTTTGGTTTGGCCACCAATCGGGTATGGAAAGACAAAACTGGAGCCAAACAAGAAGATACGCAATTTCATAACATCGTTGTTTTTGGTGCCCAAGCCGAGACGGTCGGGCAGTACTTAAAAAAGGGTCAGACGGCATTAGTAGAAGGTCGGATCCAAACACGTAGCTGGGATGGTCCAGACGGAGTTAAGAAATATCGAACAGAAATTGTGGCCGATCGGGTGCAGTTTGGTCCGCGCAGTGGTGGCCAGGGGCCAGTTGCTTCTGGTGGTGGCGAGAGTCCGTCGGGTAGTGCGCCCAGTTATCCCACTGAAGAAATTAATCCTGACGATATTCCATTTTAATTTAGTTTTATGAACCAGTGTTATTTTTGCGTCAATAATATCAAAGAGATCGATTATAAAGATAGCGTTTTGCTTAGTCGTTTCATTGATAGCTATGCTCGGATTGTTGGCCGTCGCCGCCAGCCGGTTTGCGCTCATCATCAGCGCCAACTCTCTCGTGCCATCAAACGCGCCCGCTTTCTTGCCCTGCTACCTTTTATCGCTAGGTAGGTTTTTTGTTCGATTCTATTTACTCACCCGCTCGACGTATTCGCCGGTATCAGTATTAATCCGGATGGTGTCGCCCGAATTTATAAACATTGGAGTATTGATGGTGGCGCCAGTTTCTAAAATTACCTGCTTAACGCCGCCTTGGACGGTGTTGCCGCGCACCGTTGGCGGCGCTTCCTTGACCGTTAATTCAACTTTGACCGGGATCTTGATACCCACAAAGCGCTCGCCGAACATAAGCAATTTTATATTGGAATTCGGTTTAACGTAAGTTAATTTATCACCGATGTTCTCGTTCGCGAGCTTAAAACGTTTGGCTTTGTCGCTGGTTTCGCAGAACCAGTCTTCGCCGCGATTGGAGTAAAGATAAGTGATCTCTTTTTCGTCAATAATCGCTTCTTCAACCTTGTCGCTCACAGCAAAGGAATGTTCGCGCACGCTACCACTGATCAGGTGGCGCAGTTTGGTGGCGTTGACCGGTTTGCGTTGCTGTTTGCGAAAAACATGTGCCTCGAGCACTTCGTAGGGCTCGTCGTCGAGCACGATGTATTTTCGTGGCTTAACATCATTGTAATCTAACATGGGTTTGTATTCTATAAGATTAGCGCTCCGAAGTCCAGTTGGCGTAATGGTTCAATAGCTTGGAATCACTTTAACCGTTAACATCCAAGCATATGA